>Ga0209977_10001285_pt1 | contig 10992 bp, 6 predicted proteins | sample SumtaG_2_FD_183113 | JGI IMG/M metagenome (GOLD analysis project Ga0209977, IMG submission 183113) | Deep subsurface microbial communities from Indian Ocean to uncover new lineages of life (NeLLi) - Sumatra_00607 metaG (SPAdes) (version 2) | ecosystem: Environmental > Aquatic > Marine > Oceanic... | reverse complement strand
ATTTAAATTTTCTTTTATCCATGTATACATTTCTGCATTTGTTTTAAAACCATATACATCGTCTACATCTATTGCTTGTCCTTTACAATGTTGAGACGTCTTAGATCCACCAATAGCTGTATTCAACTCTGGTGATCTAAAAAAAGAATTAACTTTTATAGGTCCACCAACCCACTCTCTTAATGGTTCAAATATTTTTTCAGCTGTTAGCTTCATGTTTTCAACCTGTGTTGGATTAGGTGTATTATCTATACCTCTACGCTTAGCTGTATTTGAATGTATTGATTCTGCGTAGGTTATATGTTTACTAATTCGATCCATATTATTTTTTACTACACCCAAAGTTCTTAGCATAGTTAGCCATTTTAACTACGCTACCTGAGTATTCATCTTTGTTTCTCATAACAGCGTTAGCTGCTTCACAATTGTCTTTGCCGGGCATATTCTTTTTTACCCATGCTGTAAATTTTCCTTTGTTCTTAGGATCAATAGATATATCACTATCTTCTTTTTTATATAAGAACATGTTGTTTGGTTGTATATAAGCCATAATTATTCTATTTCGCTAAACACAGCGTAGACACGTATATTTCTATTTCTGCCTTTACGTATTGTAGCTATTAATTCTTTTCTTTCTTTTACTTCTTCTTCCTTTACAGGATAATATTTAGGATTTGTACTATTTAATTTTCTTTTTTTCATTTTAAAATTGACTAGCGGCATTCACCTCATCAACCGCTTCTTGTATTTCATTTAAATCTGCCGGTAACATTAAGTCTAGTCCTGCTTTAAAAACAATTTCTTTTATACCGTCTTTAAATATAATTAATGTTGGCGCCATACGTACCTTATATTTCTTTTTAGCAGCTGGGCACGCAGCTATATCTGCTCTGTAATATATAACATCTTTTAACTCAGACCATTGTTCAAACTTATTTGCGTCATTAAACTTAGCGTAAAACTCTACAATAACAGGTTTTGTTTGATCATCGCCAAAAGCTTGTTTTTCATTTATTTTACTATCAAAGTTATCATCTATTATCCACTCTTGACCGAATGAATTAAATGTAATTAAAAGTAAAATTATATTTAAGTATCTCATACTATTTTTGTTTTTGTATCTCGTACAATCTTTCGTCTATCTTATCAATAGTTTCTTTTATTTCCTCTACATCTTCTTGCGTATCCATAATTGTTTGACGAATTAACTCGTCTTTTAAATCATACTCAACTCTGTCAATAGCTGGTACGGGTAATTCTTTTGCTTCAGCTATATCAGCTTGTAGTCCAAACCACATACCTGCTAAGGTTACTACAAAACCCACTATCATACCCATTGTTTTAAGATCTAGTGTTACTTTAGTTTCTTCTCCTATTTGTGGTGCTCCTGCCATTTTATCTAAGTGTTATGTTCAGACCAACTGAACCATTATAAATTTTACTATCCCAAAATTTAGTATATTCTCCTTCAAAGAATACACCTATTGATCTACTAAGTTTCCATCCAAAAACTACACCAGCTTGATAGTCTTCCCATTGCTCTAAATCAGAGTCTTGTCTTAATCCTCCAAGACCCCAGTTGTTTCTATTTAAATAACTAAAATCAACGTCACCTTCTACGTACTTGTGGTATGGTAATAAATAGCTACCAAAAGCATGAAGCCAGAAATTATTTTTATAATGATAAAAGTCAAAACCGACCACAGGTGATACAACACCAAACGGATCTAATAAATCCCATTGCTCGTTATTATAACGATTAATTAGTGATTCAAATATAGTATCACGAAATTGTAAATCTGTATAAGCAACTTCATTTCCTTGTGGATCATACCAATAGTAATCCCACACTTCTTCACCATCAACATTTATTGTTACTAGCTGATCTGTATAACCATAGTTATAACCTAACTGATACCAATAATTTACCGGCCAACCATTATCGTCTGTTTCATTTAACCATATTTCAATCGGATTATATCCATACGCTCTTTCATGTGTACGATAAATAGCTCCTGCAGATATGCTAAACTTCTTACCAATAGGTAGTTTAGCTCTAACCTCAGCTGATTTATAATTAAAATTAATTCTACCCTGTGCCCTACTTTCTAGTTTTACCATGTGGTATTTACCACTATGTTTAATAAAGTACCTATGGTTTTTATATATCTCATCTCTTGATCTTTCTTTTTCATAGTGAAATACATATTCTAAACCTTTAACAGGAGAGCTGGCAGAGATTAAACCTACATTATTTTCTGTCCCATCATAATAGCTTTTACTTTTTATTTCGTAATCAAACCTAGCTAGCTTACGTATACCAAAACCATATCTATAATCAAAATCATAATAGTCTGTACCATCTACAACAACAGGTGGTGTATAAAGGTTGCCATCAGGATTTGTTCTTACAAAATAATCTGGTGGATTTTCTTTTGGATTTTCTAAATCACCAGCTATATATATAGTTCCATATTTCAAAAAATCTTTATATAATTCTTTAAAAATATTTTGGGAACTTGTAGTGAAAGTTATCAATAACAATAGTAATGTAAATAGTTTTTTCATTATTTATAGTTTTTAAACATTAGTTTATACAACAATTTATTCCATGCTTTTTGGATCTTGTCTATTCCTTTTTTTATTTTTTCTTTCATTTGTTTTTTTAATTATATAGTTTACTATTAAACCACCAAGCGTAGTGGCTATTAAATCTTTAGTATCAAACTGCCCATATAAAACGTAATCATATGTTTCTTTTGTAAATCCAGCTATAAAGGCTGATGATACAGCGGGTAATTCAAGTTTATTTGCTGCTGCAGATGTAGTAGCACCTGCCGCGAAATGATAGTATTTGTCTACGCCTATAGACTGTGAACTAGCACAACCCACAAACACCGCCGCAAATAGGACAAGTATTTTTTTCACTCATATTAATTTATTTTTACACCTTTAATTTTAACACCGCTTCGTAATACGTTTGGTTTTCTTTTCTTTTTCTTCTTTTTCTTAGGTCTTATTCTATCCTCTAATCCTAATTCCCAAGCTCTCCAACCACCTATTAAAGCTAATCGTTCCCAAGTTTGAAGATCAGAATATAAGGCATCATCTATATTTCTAGCTTTTATTACAGCTCTATCTAATGGTATATTAAATGCAACCGCTATAACTTGTGCAGCGGCTAGATATGCTGGATTTTGTATATCCCATCCCATGCTTTGCATATCGTCCATATCCCAGTTGAGAGCTCTACCAACTTGAGTAATTTTAGAATATTTAGAAGATATAGGTGGAGAAATTCTAGATAATTCATATGCTATTTTTTCATACTCTGGTCTTGATTTTTTACTTTCTTTAACACCTCTTAGTATAGCATTTTTAATAACAGAAGCCACAGCGCCTGCAAAACCTAAACCTCTAAGCAAACCATCCATCATGTTGTTTGCTGTTCCTACATATTTTTGTTCTTTATCTTCTTCATCAAAGTCTCCCATACCAATTGCAAACAGAGCTTGTTGAGTGGCTGTGAATATTAAGTTTTGCATTATACTATAATGTATAACTTTAGAAACACTAGATTTCCAATTACCTCTTCTATTTTTTAAATCATCTATAGCTTTTCCAATAAGTCTTGCGTACTGCATAGGTGTGTTAGCAAAGGCTAGAATTAATCTACCTAATGGACCAGCTTGTTGCATGGATATTCTATCAGGTCTACTTGATTGCTGAGACTCTTCAGCTATTTCTCTAAAATCTATAAATGCTTTTTCTTGAGCTTCACTTTGGCTAAAGCCTTCTTTAATATAAGTATTAACTCTATTTCTATAAAAAGTAGCGCCACCTGTTGCAATAGCTACACTATCTGCTATTTGAGTTGGTAAGAAACCTAGTTGTAATAATTTAGCTACTACACCTCGCATACCATCTTTTCTAGCCATATCAGCAATATCACTTTCATTTACATTGAACCTTAAACCTCCTCGTCTTTCTTTTAAAAACGGTGAGTTCATTATCATCATAAAATCCTTCCAATATTGTTTTTGATCTGCAAAAGCTTTACCAGCAGCAATTATATTGTTATCTTCTAAGTTAATAAAGTTAACTGAAGATATAGTTTGAAGTAATGCTGATCTAGTATTAAAGAACATTATTACACCAATACTATTAGTAAACCAATCAGTAACATTTGAAGTTAGCTTATCACTAAAACCAGTTCTATTAATACCGGTTTTCATACGCTTTAATATATTTTCTAAAGCTACTCTATATGGCTTGCCAAATGCTGCTTCTAATTTATTTAAATTCTTTTCAGAAAATATAACGTCAACATTTCTCTGCCAGTCTTGTAGATACATAGCGCGCGTATCTGTTTGTAGTGTATCAAATAAATCTGTTGTAATACTACCAGCTAACCATCCCTCTCTTGGCTTAGCATATTTTTCTCCTTTTAATATATTAATAAGTTGATCTGCAAAAACCTTTAAATACTCATTTTCATTTATATAATCGTTTATTTCTTTTAAATCAGACTTGCTTAAACCTGGAACAGACATGCCTTGTTTATTCCATATATAAATTCTTACTGCTTGTTCTTTGTTAAATACAGAACCAGGTATTTTTTTTCTTAAATCTTTAGGTACAATTTTTAATTCTTTCTTTAATGCCTTATAATCATTTTGCATTGATATATTAGCTTGTGATATTGCTTGCATAGCATATGCAAACGGCATTAATAAATTATCATTTATCCATTTTAAATCTGCATCTCCTTGTTTACCTTGACCAACAATACTATATAATAACCCTACAAAATCATCTGCGCTTGGTGGAATAAAAAACTTTTTATCTTTTACAGTCTTACCAACTAATGCAGCTTTTGCTTTTGAATATTCTTTGTGGGATTTAATACCAGTTTTTCTTTCAATCATCTCGTTGAACTCATTGTCCATCTGGACACTGTTTCTACGTCTAGCTACTTGTACTTTTGATTTAACATCTAATATATTTAAAGCGTCTTGAACAGCTTTTACATTTTTAACAGCGTCATCAACAAAATAAAAATCATTAAAACCTTGAGCTGCTTTACTTATAATCCAATCGGCTTTTGCTTGAGGACTACCGTCTTCTAAACCAACTATATTATTTAGTGGTATTTCTAATCCAATACCTTTTAAAAACTCGTATATAGCTGGAGCTGCTGCCGCTGGTCTAGCTGTTAAAACATATATGTTTTTATTACCAAACTTATCAATAGCTTTTTTAAGCCTAGCTGCTAATGGACCAGGTTTACCACCAACAACTTTATTAAACTCTTCAAAATTAAATACAGCGCCTTGGGCTTCAAGATCAACAGAGTCTGTCGCAAATTCAGCTGGTGTAATTTTAGTTACTCTACCATCAGGAAATGTAACTATAATTTTACTTTTACTAAAAGCCAATGTGTCATCAAAATCGTAAACACTTATACCTTTACTTTCGTTGTTTGGGTTTTGTGCTATTAAAAAAGCTTTTTGTAAGTTACCTAATCTATCTAATATCTCATTATTAGTTATTGATTGTCTCTTTGGAGCAACTTGTTTTGGTAATCTTTTAGCGTTTGGTTTAGCTGCTTTTTGTTTAGCGTCTTCTATTTCTTTTGTAGTTGGTTGACCTTTAGCATCAACTTTAAATGTTTCAGCAAATGATTTACCATCTAAACCTATTATAGAGTTAGGATCAATACCTCCGTTTTGAGCAGCAACTATTTCGTTAAAATATCTTTGCCACCATTTACCATCTACAACACTCCAGTTGTCTGGCATACGTCTTTGTAAACTATAACCCGATGCTGTTCTAGCGTTACGAAGTTTATCGTCCATGGCTTTATCTAAAACAATAAGCTTATAATTATCTATAACTAAATCGTATGCTGTATTAAAGTCTATTTGATCTTGCAGAGCTGCATCCATTAAATACAAGTAAGCGGCTGTAGCAGGCATAGCGTGCTCAAATTCTATATTAATAGCTTTACCTTCTTTTCTTTGTTGTAACTCTTTTGAGTAACCAACAAATTGAGCACCAAGTTTGTGCCAACTAGAAGTGTCATTAGCAACTAGTTTTAAATAACTACCAATAGCTTGTGCGTTAGCAGTTCTGTTTTTAGAGTTAAGAGCTTTGTTAAAACGCTTCCACATTTCTATATGTATTGCGGCTACATTTTTATTCCAAGCATCTATAGATCCATCTTCAACAGCTTTTACTATTTTATTTTTATAATTAGTCTTGTCGCCAAAAATTGTTTTATAATTTTTTATAACACTTTTTAAATCAACAGTTATAGTTTTTCCATTTTCATCTTTATACTCTATAGGTTTTCCAAATTTAGTTTCAGGATTATTACCTATAGCAAATATTTCATCTTTAAAAGCATTGTAAGCATCAGCTTCTTCTTTGTTACCCATGCTTAAACCATACGTCTTGTTGCTAGCTGTAAAAACAGAACTAGTAACTTTACCATCTTTACCATAGTTAAACCAAAACTCTTTTTGCATCATGGGTAATAAAACCTTTTTAATAGCTTCTATAAACTTAGTTCTTCCGTCAGATTTTTTTAAATCAAAAGTTTTATCTAACTTTAAATTTTCTAATAATTTATCTATACCGTTTTCTTCAAGATTAAAATCACCTCTTATATTTATAATCTTCTCTACTTCATTTGCCATTTGAGAAAACCTAAGTAGTGGTGCTTTAGCAGGCGCTGTCTTTTGTCTTACAGTAGCTTTTCTTGTTGCTGCTTTTTCTGGCGTTGTAGTTTCTTCTTGCACGGCTTGATCTTGTTGCTGATCAACAGCTTGACCAAACCCTGTTAATGCCATGTTTCTAGCTAACAACTCTAATACACCTTTTATATATTGAGACTCAGGTCCTCTTGGTATATAGTTTTTATCTACTTTATTATTGGTAATACCAGATGCTTTTAAAAATCTATTTCTATTACCTGGCTTTATTCTATACTGTAGATTGTTGTTTATCTTTTTTTGTCTACCTTTTGCGTCTAAAACTTTATCGTATTCTGTGTTTAAAAAGTTTCTTGATCTTATACCAGCTGATTGACCACCTTCTAGTTTAGCTTTAATATCGCCAACGGCTTTAGTCTGAACAACATCTGCATTACCCTTTGGTCTAGTGTTTATAAGTCTATCTACATTTTTTAATATAAACATTTGTATTTTAGAAATGTCATCGCCTTTTCTTAAATTATCTGACGGTTGTATAATACGCGATACAGGGATTCCAAAATATTTTGCTAATGTTTCGTATGGCGCTATCTGTTGTAGTTCCTTAAACGTTAAGTTAGCATCGCTTAGATCAATGTTATTCTCTTTTATTTTTTTATCTATTTCTTCCTGAGCTTCTTGTCTAATTTCTGGAGGTAATATATCAAATATATCTATAGTAGGTTCTACTTCTTCAACAGCAGTTTCTTCAACCACTTCAGTTGTAGTATCTGTAGTGTCTTCAACTTGTTTAGCAATTTCACTATCTGTACTTTCAGTATCAAGTTTCTTTTTATTTCTTTCTATAACATCTGTTAAATCAAATTTTAATTGACTACCAGCGTATGTACTCCAATTATCATTTATACGAGGATCAAATTTATTTAATAAATCTCTATCAACAACTCTTTCTCTAGCAACTTGATAACCTTCTTCATACGTTATATTTCCAAGACCAGCTCTACTATCAAAGCCCATTGTTCTTAAACCTACTCTAGCTGCTGCGTCTATAAGTACATCTTCTATAACCTGCTTCTCGTAACCTTTAGCATTTTTTAATTTTCTAATTAACTGCTCGTTAGTAAGTGTATCAAGATTAAATTTACTTTTATCAAGTCTAGGCGCTCTAGATGATTGATCAATAGCCGCTGAAGTTTTAATTTCTTCTTTTTGTTCTTCAGGAACAGTTGTAATATTTTTTCCAAAGCCAGTTTTCTTGTTTACAAAATCACTAAGGAAATTAAACATATCGAAAGAAGTTTTAAACGGATCCATTATACCAGCAATTGCAGGGAATCTTTTTCTAAACAAACCATTTAAAAAATATTTCATACCATGCATATCGGCAAACATGCTCTGTTTAATATCACCAGCTATTATAGACTCGCCAATTACTGTAAGTATTTCATCAACATCTACAACACCGTTTTCATCAGTATACGCTTTATCAATAACATTTTTAATTCTATTGTAAACTTTTTCAGGAAACAAACCTTGTTGAACTTTTTTACCTAATACATTAAGCATGCTTTCAGTAGCTGCTTTTGCCTCAGGAAATAAATTACTAAATACTTTTTTACTATTTATTTCCATATGAAGCAACTCGTGAAGCGGTGAAATAGCTGCTCTAAATCTTTCATAGGAATCAGCTGTTTGTAGTGATACAATTTTACCAGTTGTATCTATTATAGCTATTTGTCCAGCTACAGAGTCAAATACTTTTGTATTGTTAGCTACTATTTGGTTTGTAGTTTCATTAACAAAAGCATAACTATTTCTTAACCTATTAGCAGCTTGTTCATCTAAATTGTTTTCTTCAATATATTCGTTAACAGCTTGTATATCTTTAAGCTCAAGAACTTCACCTTGATAATGATGCTCTGCTAGCGATAAAGCCGCCGCATAAAGATTCATCATTCCATTTGCTATTGTAGGATTAGTTAGCATTTTACCTGATCCTTCTAAGCTTTTTATATACTCTTTATATTCTTTGTATTTTTTATTATTTAAATACTCGCCTAACTTTTCATTGTCTGCTATAAGCTCTTTCTCCATAGCTTCTAATCTCTCTTGAAAACCTTTAGTACCAAACTGAGGATCATATATCATTTTATAGTATTCTTTTTCTTTAAAATTTAAAGCAGCTCTATCCTCTATATATTGTTGTTGTTCTTCTCTAGACATTGAAGCCCACTTTTGATAAGTCATAAATTGATCAAACGCTAGCTCGTCTTGAAGTTTTTTCTTTTCTTTGTTTAATTGTTTTCTTTCTTGAGATGAAATATTATCTTTTGATAACATATCTTGTATTTCAAAAAGCCTTGTTGTTTTCTTTTGGTTTTCTTTAATGTCTTTGTAAGTTCTATACTCACTTTGAATAACATTATTAATATTACCTAACACTTGAGGACTTTGTAAACCTAAACTTATTATAGCGCTTTTAGTAATTAAATCAGCATCAACACCTTCCATAAGAGCTTTGCTATTACCCATTATCATTTTATCCATAAGATTGTGTCCGGTTTGAGCAGCAATTTCTTCCATGACCTCTACACCTATGTTTTTACCCATGCCTAATCCAGCATAACCATATTCTTTAAATCTATTTTTCCAAAACTGCTTTGTGCTCCAGCCCTTTGCAAAAGTGTCATCTATTCCTGTACGTATTGAATATTTATTAATTCTTCTTGCTCCATTAATATAACTTAATGTACCTAGTTTTTCAGTAAACATTTCTATAGCACCATAGGTATTTCCAGTAATAGCTCTTTGCCATCTATTAGAATCGGCAGCGTCTTCATAATAATCAAGCTGTTGTAGCAACTGTCGTCTTAAAACTTCATCAGTAGTATTTTCTAATTGATTGTTTATATTAACAATTTGCTGTTCAGCTATTTTATATGTTTGTTCTAGTTCACCTAATTTAGTACCACCTGAATAGCCATAAAATAAAGCCATTGAAAGACCAGTTGCTTTTTTAGCTGATTGTATTTTTAAGTATTTATTAGCAGCCCATTTAGCAGCAGGGTTTGCGCTTTGTAAATCTTTTAATACTTTTTTGTTTGATAAAATTTGTCTTGGCGTAAATGCTGTTGGTAATAATTTTTGTGGTACCAACTTTCTCATTGCTTTAAATTTAGCGGCAGGTCCTAATACAGATAAAATACTAGGTGCGGCTTCCATAATAGTTTGTGTAAAGTATGTGCTTATATCTCCCCAATTTTCAATATCTTTAACTGACATGGACTTTGCTAAACTTGCTTTGTATTCAGCAGCTGCGTTATAAATATTTTGCGAAGACTCTAACAGTGTTTCTATATTGTTAGGATCGTCTATGCCTCTAGCGTAATCAATTAAATTAAATACACTACCTACACCGTAAGCAGTCGGTTGCCCTAAAAAAGTTGTATATTGAGCAGCTAAAAACTCTGCCATTCCAGCAGATAGTTTAGCGCCCATACTGTGGTTCATTTCAACACTTGACATCATTAGATTTAAATTATCTAAATTAATACTAGTGTCTTTTAGCTGTTTAGCATAATCTATTGTAGACTGTATATTTTTTTTCATTACATCATAATCTGCTTTTATACCAGACTTATGATAACTATTTAAAGCTTCTTCTTTTTGGCCTTTTAGTTTTTGTAAATAAATTTCTTGCTCAGGGTTTAAATTTTCCCTTGATTCTAATACTTGTATTTGAGTGTTTAAAGTTCTTATTTCTTCTAAATACGGAGCTGATTTTTGATTTATATATGCTTGTTGTTTATCAAGTTCTCTAACAAAATCATTATATACAACCGTGTTTTGGTCAACGTATTTAGCTATTTCACCTTCTCTATCAAATCTTAAAAGTTGATATTTTTTAGTTAAATCTACACCTTTGAATCTTGGAGTTTGATCTTTGTCTAAAGTACTTTTATTACTAATAGTTTGTTCCACATTAAATCTACCTTCAGAAAAACCCCCTGTTGCTGGGTAATCTAAAACAGTATCGCCTTTATCTGAAAAAGGTATTTTATATGTGCCACCATCAACCATGTTGCCAACTAGAGCTTCTATTTCACTAGCACTAAACCCAAGCTCTGCTAAATCTCTTTCGTATTGATCTTTAACTCTTTGGTTATATGCCGCTATATCTTTTCCTTTTCTAGCTATATCTTTTGGTAAAGAAGAAAACTCTAGTTTTTCTTCCATCTCATCAGTAAGACCAAGATCTCTTTTATATTTTCCAGTT
>Ga0209977_10001284_pt1 | contig 10994 bp, 13 predicted proteins | sample SumtaG_2_FD_183113 | JGI IMG/M metagenome (GOLD analysis project Ga0209977, IMG submission 183113) | Deep subsurface microbial communities from Indian Ocean to uncover new lineages of life (NeLLi) - Sumatra_00607 metaG (SPAdes) (version 2) | ecosystem: Environmental > Aquatic > Marine > Oceanic... | reverse complement strand
ACCTTATGTTTTTCGCAAAGTCTTTGAGCAATCGGAATATCAAAGCCTGTAATATTATACCCTGCTGGAATCGGTTGAGGGAACCATTGTCCCGGCTTTTTATCAACTGTGTACTTCGCACACCAAGTGCAAAAGTTTTTCCAAGCGACTTTCTGACTGATGCCACCCTTCCATTTCTCGATGATCTCGTCAAATGAAACACCATAGTTATCAGCGTGCCATTGAACAGTCTTTTCTCGTTCTGGGGTTAGGTAGTCATCCTTGTCGATTCCCTCTGGCTTGATTACTACATCAAATGCCTGATCCTTTTTGGGTTCCAGACTTTCTGGATCAATAGGAACAGCAGCAAGCTGAACAGGATTACAAGTATCTTTATTTGGAGAATCTGTTTCAAAGTCAAAACAAATAATCCATCTAGTATTCTTAGGCATCTTTATCCTCCGGTTCAACATACAAGCTTTCAAACAAGAAGGAACCTCCCTTCTCTTTAACATGTTCTCGGACAGTTCCAATTTCCTGACCAAGTGTTTTGTCAAACGAATCACACATTTCGCCAAACGTTTCGTTATCAATAACAACCTTCTTGATGAAAGGGTATTTCAAAGAAAGCTGCATCATCTCTTGCCTAAATCCAAGCATTATATTATTCTCCACCTACGATATTAACAACATCCATAACTTTATCTAACCCTCTAATAGCCAAACAGTCTAACTTCAAAAGTCCAACCTCTTCGCAGCTTGGTCCTTCAAATCCAGCAAGCATGTTCTTGCCTTTGTTGTCTAGAACCATAGGACATGATTCACTGATTGGATTACTAGAAACAACAATTCCAGCAGCATGTTTGCCAGAAATAATCTTTGTATGCTCAATACGAATAGCTTGTTCAAAAATCTTAGCCATTCGTCCTTCTAATTTACCATCTTTGCCAAGGTAGCACCAGCCCTTTAGTTTGTCTGGAGTATTTTCCAATGCCCACAGGATACTAGAAGAATAGCCATATTCCTCTTCAATATCTTTGAGTTCATCAGAAACCTTTGCTTCGTCTTGAAGGCATTTTGTGATTGCCTTTTGTTCGTCAAACGAGATGTTGCCTCTAGCTGCCATAACCCTAGTCAACGCAGCTTTACCTTTCAATGTTTGGAAAGTAATAATCTGTGCAACATTCTCTTCACCATATTTATTCCTAATGTATTCAATAGTTTCTTCTCTTGCGTTCTTAGGAATATCAAAGTCAATATCAGGCCAAGAGATTTTCCCCGGCGCGTTACGACCTGCATTATAAAATCTTTCAAAGATTAGGTTATACGGGATCGGATCGACCTGAGTAATGCCAAGAAGGTTAGAAACCATGCAACCAGCAGCAGATCCACGCCCCGGTCCGGTAATGTACCCTTTTGATCTAACAAATCGCAATATATCATCAACAATAAGAAAGTAGCTAGACAGGCCAATCGAAGTAAATACTTCAAGTTCATTATTAACCCTTTCTCCATACTTATTAAATAGATCTGAACCAGCCTCAATTCCTTTCATCTTCCTAGACCATCCCTGCCTGCACAGCTTTCTTAAATAATCCTCTGGACTCAATCCATCAGGACATTTAAATTCTGGAGGTTGTGGAGACTTGGTAATATCATAATCTTCACACATATCTAAGATTAGATTTGTATTGGCAAGCTCTTGCTCTGTATGGAACTCCATCATGTCTTCATAAGAAGGAATATGATAGTTGTCAGAGGAAAAAATAGTTTTTAAGATATTGCTTGCAGTTCCCTGCTTCAGTTCTCTTTGAACTTGGGGGATGCTTTTTTTCAGTGAAGTACAGACAAGAACCTGTTGGTCCTGTGCATCTTCTCTTCTACAATAATGAGCATCTGGAGTTGCAACACATGGGATCTTTGTGACCCTAGAAACTTGTCTTAGACAATTCGCAACCTGTCCTGCAAACTTATTAATTCTTGAATCAATTAACTGAATCTCAATAAAGAAGTTTCCTTTACCAAAGATACACTCTAGCTCTTTAGCTTTTGCCACTCCTTTCTTCATCCAGTCTGGATCAAGCTTTCTGTCTGGAGTGGTTATGGCATCTGCAAGAACAGAACCAAGATGACCACTAAATGAGATAAGGTTTTTCTGAGATCCCATTCCTGCCATGATGTCAATATCAATTCTTGGCTTATGATAGAAATGCTCTATTTTATTTGAGGAAGAAACCAAGGACAGAAGATCCTTCCAGCCTTGGTGATTCTTAGCAATAATAACTTGGTGGCTAAGTTTGCTATTATCTTTATTCTTCTCATCAGCAGGCCCAGAAGCAACATACATTTCACAACCAAGAAGAGGACGCATCCCTGCACCTCTTATTTGGTTTGAAAAATCTACTGCGCCACCAACAGTCCCATGATCGGTCAAAGCACAAGCGTTTGCCCCGATCTCCTCAATCCTCTCTGCGATATCGTCACACTTACTAAGTCCATCAAGAAGTGAGTACTCAGAGTGAACATGCAAGGGAGTGTACTTCATTTAATTCCTCAATTGGTAAATTATAACAATCTGCTTTGACGACAAAACCGTTTGAGTCGTCAATGTCGCCCTTTTTAAGTTTGTGGGCTTTCTTAAAGTATTCTTTCTTATCCATCCATCCCAAAATCCAAGCCTTTACAGGAGTGTCATTATGGAATTGGATTCTCACAAAAATGTATCTGTCACATCTCTGCTTAGTATTATACGCTGCGATAGAACACTCATAGAAGGGTTTGGGTGGAGATTTGCATCTTTTTGTTTTGACATCGTATGTCAACCCCTGACAAATCAAATCATAATCCTTCGTGTTTTCTATTGTACAATCTAATGCGTGTTTTACAAGCTCTTCTCCTAAAAATCCTGCAATATTTCCTTCACCCTTAGTGATAGAATTATTAATTTCTCCCATATCAAATGCCTTTGCGCACGCGCTTTTAAGCATCTCTGGTTTAATCTCTACTTCAATCATTAGTCTTGCACCTTTCCACCACCAGAACCGTAACGTCCATGCGTATGGTCTGGATGAATGTAATTTCTAGTAACCCAGTCAATTCCGTTTTTCTTAATCATATACCTTAGTTGTTCGCACTTTGTCATGGTTTCACCATACTTTGTACGCTGCCCCGGTCGCATTTCAGTTATCGGAACAACATTTGGCGAATCTTCAAAGGTTGTTTTACCACAATGGCAAATATATTTACAGAAAAAGCCTTGCTTTGGATTGATTTCTGGAATCGTTTTAGGCTCTTCTGTATCTCTAATCTTCTCAAATCTATCACGAATAATGTTTTCGGTTTCCTCTAGATCTGAATCTTGGTAATGTACTGTGAATGGACCTCCTGTATTGATGAAATAAATAGTCATCAGGAATGTATGAACATCAGGATACATATGTTTACAGGCATAATGATATAATCTTAGTTGTGGATTATAAAATAAGTTTTCCTGTGTATATTCTTTACCTGTTGCCCAGTCTTTTCTTTGTCCTGTTTTCCAATCAATAACCTCATAAACTCCATCACCAACATCGGCAATCAAGTCAATGGTTCCTTTCAGTTGCAGGTTTCCAGAAAGACCATGTTCCTCATAATTATACTTTGCCCAAGGCTTGTCAATTTCAAAATCAAAGTGAGGTTCTGCATCAACAACATCTCTTTTCCTTGGGTCGTACATTCCATCTCTAAACTTCAAGGCTTTCCAAGCCCAGCTAAGACAATCCTCAAAGTCCTTTTTAGTCCAAGCGTTTTTACCAGTATGGTAGTTGAACATGTTTGTATAATATTCATAAACCCTAGCACCAATGGAGTTTAAGTATTCTGGCTCATAATTATCTGTGAAGACTTCTCCAATATCTTCATCATCAATTATCTTCTTGCCTTCTTGAGCAGCTTTCTTGCATAGCGCAGTAATTTCTAAAATCTTATGAGTAATGGTTCCTTTGTCTGCTTTTTTACCTCCCTGTCCACGCAGTCCCAATATATACTCGCTATAGAATTGCATAGGACAAGTCCTATGACTATTAAAAGAACTGCTCCTAAAGTAAACAATAGGCATCCCCATATTACACTCCTAGATCTGTAAGATACTTGCAGTTTAGATCTTTTAACGCAAGGTAAACTGCTTTGTTTTGTTCTGCAATATCAAGTTTCTCATTGTCGATAATCTTATCACAAAGATCAAGTTGAACTTGCTCACTAGCATGGGTATCTTTTGAATTGAATAAATCTCTAGTTAGCCCAAGAACTATTCCGCCACTCTTTTGGATGCCACGAATCTCATTATCAAATCGTGCATCTGAAACGAGTGCTAGTTTTGGGTTGTCTTTTTCTATTTGCCTCATCATTGAATCAAGCCAAATATCTTCGTACATATTTCTAAACACTTCTGTTCCCATGTATTGAAGGAACTGTCTTGCTGTCATCTGTTTTTTCTTTCCCGATTCACCTGAATATGTTGCCTTAAAATTAAGGTCCATTCCGGGCATGTCTCTCCATAAGAACTTTGTCTTTTGGTTCTTCTGCTTGTTTGTTCCATATACCATTTCAGGCTCAAGTCCAAACACCTCTACAGCCATTTGCTTCAGCTTATCAGCAAGGGCATAAAGTTTAACTTCATTAAGGGTTTCTAGAACAGCATCAGTATTAATATCAGGGTTGTCAAACTTGATATACTCTTGACCTTTAATTGATTCACCAAAAACATCTGAAACATAAATCAGCCCATCATCGCCAATCTTTGCTTTCTTACAAACTCCATTTTCTATGAGCTTTAGCATCACAATAAAATTGCAACAGGTATTTTTACCGCTTTGCTTCTTGCCTGAAAATCCAACGATCTGAGTCATTTATAAATCTCCTTTGCCTTATCAATCCAAGGTCTAATATCTTCTGTTATTTCATTAGTATTCATTTCGCCAACATCTTGTTTATTGATATCGACTGTGTAAACTCTGTAAGATTTCTCACATTGTTCTTTTATCTTTAACGCTGCCTTTTGACCAGCCTCGTTTTCATCATTGTCCATTATAACTATTATAGACAAAGCACCTGACTCATCAATCAATTGTTTCTGGAAAGTATTTAGAACAGTACCAAACAAAGCAACTGAGTTATGAATACCTGCTTCTTCTAGCCTCCAAACATTCCCCGGCGATTCGACGATTACAATAACGCCAGTCTCTAGGATATGTTCTTTAGCCCTCCAGAAATTATACAATGACTTTTCTTTCTGGAATCCTTTTGAGTGCTTCCATTTAGGAAAATGAAAACAGTTTTTCTCAGGATCATGGTATGACTTACATTTTTCACATTGATCGAAAATACTTCTAGCTGTAAAGCCAACGATCAATTCACCACCATCATCATAGATAGGAACGACAGACCTGTTAAAGAACTCTTTTCCATAAGTCTTACAAGTACCAACGTCATAATCATCCAACACCTCGATACTATACCCTCTTCCAAGGAAGTATTGCGATGGAATCTCTACACGCTTTCTGTAAAACTCTCTGTCTATTGTTCCCTTTAGTTTGTTTCCGCCAAGATTGTTTACAACCTTACAAAACTCATGGTTGCCAACATTGAGGGCTTCTCCCTTCATTTGACCAAAGCTAATCTTGTACCTGTTTAATAGGAAGTCGATTGTCTGCTCAAATGTGACCATCCTATCACCGGGAACACTCCATCCATACTGAACACGCGACAGTGCGCCTCTCACCATGCTTAATAGAGATGTTCCAAAATGCTTCTCACATCCATGAGTCCTGCATTTATAATGAACCCTGTAGTCAGCATCATAATATAGATTCAATGCAGACTTATTATCGCCACCATGAATCATACAGTTTGAGAAGTAAACCTTTTGTCCTTTATGATATTCAACTTCAAAGTAGTCATAAAGATCTTCAATATTTTCACAAACTATACTGGTTAATTCATTCAGCTTTGCTTGGTCATTATATTTAAAACTAGAACGCGATGTCTTCTTCGTCGCTTGGTTCATCTGCTGAGTTCCTGCTATTTGCTAATTCTTGGGCTGTTGGACCTTCAATAAGTTTTGCGTATGCTCCTTGCATAACAACATTAATATAGTCTCCACTAGAAAGACCTTCACCATGTCTAGAGATAATTGGGACAAGCTTTCTGTTTCCGTTTGAAACACCATCCTGTGCCATTTCTTCATCAGACTTCTCTTTGTAGATCGTAAAGTTAGAACACAACCACATGATTCTATCAGAACCACTCGCTGCATCTGTTGACTCTTTGTTGATACCATCTCTGTTAAGCTGGATGAACGAAAGAATCGGAATCTCATACCTCAGTGCGAAGTTATGTAGGGAAGTCATCATGAATCCCAACAATTGAAATTCTTTAAGATCTGTTTTTGCAAGCTCAGAAGCCTCCATAAGTTTCAAATAGTCATAGACGATAACACAATCGTTTGCCTTGCCTTCTGCGTTCAGTCCCACAGTTTTAGCAAGCCATCGCCTCATGATAGAAACCTGATCCTCAAAAGCCCTTCCACCAATATTCTTATGATAGAAAGGAATGTTCTTTAGCTCTTTTGCGAGTTCAAGAATGGCAGACTTCTGGAATGGGTTATCAGCAAATTTACCAGTTTCAATTTCGTTAATGCTAGACTTGGCATGATTGGTAAAAGATGACATCGCACCCCCACGATTCTGTTGATCTTTCTTTGTCATCTCTGTATCGAGATACAACACAGGGATACCGCGCTTTGCAATATCAAAACCCATGTTAAGACCAATAAGACTCTTACCAACTTTGGTTCTAGCTCCAATAACATTTACAGTACCTTTACGAAGACCACCCCCAATAGCAAAGTCGTATTTATTGAAACCAGTTGGAATCCCAATCTGATCTACTCTATTCTCTGCTTTATCTTCAAGGTACTCATCCAAATCACCAAACAACAATTCAGGAGCATCATCCGAATCGTTTAACAGAGATGTGAAATCAAAGATTGACTCCTCTGCCATGCCAAGGATTTGGGAAATAGGCTCATCGCCTTTAATGTGGGTGTATTTCTCTTTGGTTACTTCAAGCTGGTCATACATCATTCTAGCAATTTGCAGCTTCCTGATTTTAGCACCAAACTTTCTAATGTTTTGGAAAGCTACAGGAAACTTTAGAATAGCACTTAGATGTGACAGTTCATTGTTATTTGCAAAGAATCCATCAAGACCAAGTTCCTTAGCGGCAGAAAGAACAGACGCGACATCGACAACTCTTGTGTCGTCCTCGTCTAATAGTTTCTTGACGCATGTATAAATAACAGAATTTGAATCAACAGTGAAAGTGTTTTCATTTAATAGGTCTGCAACGTCATAATAGGCTTCTGTGCCAAACTTGCATACACCAGCAAGTACAGCGCGTTCCGCAGCAGGATCAGACAAAATCATTAATTATCTCCCAGAACAACAACAAGAATTACATTTCCATCTATCCGCACTCGCAACAATTGACCTAGAAACGGTAAAGTCTTTGTTGCAAGACGAACATGTTACCTCAATAAGTGTACTCTGTCTTTTCTGTTTTCGTCTAGGTTTTAGGGTTTCTCTCAAAGTTTCATCATCCTTAGAAGCCTGTGCAAGCTCTCTTGATTCGCTGGCATCCAAAGAGATGTTAGTCATAAAATCTTCAAACTTGTTTTTTCTTTTGCCAAGATCCATCTGCTGAGTTCTGCAACCGGAACCTTTTCCAGACCCCTGATCTGTTGTTGAACGCTTGGCTTTAGCAGTTTTCTTAGATTTTCTATTCTTCTTGCTGTGTCCAGAACCTCTTCGCTTGATAACATGTCTGCCATCGTCCTGTGATTCCGATGAGTCATCCGAAAGAAGTTCTGCTAGTTCTTCTTCACTAAGCTTGTTAAGTAGTTTAGCAATTAAATCTTTTTTACTCATTTCATAGCCTTTGCCATTTGTAGGTTTTTATATAAATCGCTCATGTTCTTAGCAGAAGATGCAAGGTATGTTAATCTGTCTGCTCTTTGCTTGGCGTAATTTTTTAGCTTTAATAAATCATTTGCATAATCATTATGCTTTACAGCTTGATTATATTGACTTTCCCAAGAGCCTCTGTATTGCAGTTCTTCGCCAGCAATAGTTTTCTTTAGAAGATTGTCTGCCCAGTTGACCCTTGACATTTCTCTATTGAAGCACCTCTGGATATGGAACGAAAGACCACCAAGCATCAGTGCTGCTTCTCCACACTCTTGGATACTTAGCTTTTCTATTTGAGTCCTGTCCATAGAAAGATATTTTTTAGCTTCGTCATCTATGGCTTTCTCTGTAAACTTTGATAGACCTATTGATGATTCATACTCATCTAGTATTTCATCAATCTTGGTCATCCTACCTAGCGGTGTGTTATCCGATTCAGCCATTCCTCTTCCTTTTCATTATAGGGTAGTTCTATGTAAGTTATGTTGTTTAACTCACACCAGTCCTTCTTGTCCGCATCGTTCTTCCTTTGATTTATAAAATCTTGGGCCGATGCATGGAACATAGTATTAAATTTATAATGCTGCTGACCATGAACTTCAACAGCAAGTTTGATCTTATTGATATAGAAGTCCAAGAACTGGGTCTTTCCCGGCCTTGCGTTAATTGGTACTTCTTCTAGGATCTGAATGGTAGGGAAAAGATCATATAATATCTTTCTAGCATTGACATGAAGCTGTGATCTTCTTCTGTTATCAGAAGCACTAACTATATCACCCTTCAGTTTCCAGTTAGAAGTATTACCATATAAATCTTTTACTTTCATCCCATTCCAATCATTTCAAAAACCTGCTGCCTGAGATCATCATAGTACGATGGGTTATCTTCTAGGTAGGTGGCAAAGTTCGACATACCCTGAACCTTTTCACCATTTGGAAGTGTAATCCAAGTCTTGCCTTCAACAACACCAAAGTCTTTGGCTAGTTCTGCAAGCTCATATTCATTCCAGATACCATGCCCATATTTAATAATACTCGTAACTTTCTGTCCCGGCGCACCAATAGCAGAGTTCTCAACAACCCAGTTGACCTTCTGACCAATCTGTGTCTCTCCCTGCATGAGAGGTTGCTTGTGAGTAGCCCACAATTTTACATCCTGTGCATATTTCAATGCGTTCCCTGACTTCTCTACTTTAGTTTTACCAGCACCAAACTTCTGGATATTAGCCATAAGGTGAGTAATACCTACAAGCGTAACCCTGTTGATTGGAAGCACGTTTGCAAACCTTCTGGTAAACTTACTAAGGTAGCGATTCATGGCAGCGACTTGCGTATCTGTAATGTCTGCAACCAGTTCTGCTTCTGCTGCCAATGCAGAGAAAGAGTCAATGACACAAACTGCATGTGGCTCATTATGGATAATGTTATCAAAGATTCCCAGATACTTTTCACCAGAAAGAATGTTTCCTTTGGTAGAGCCAACTACCTTGAAGTTCTCTGATGAATAGTCAAGACCTCTAATGCCTTCCAAGTCACGCTTCTTTAGCCTGCCTTCAACATTACCATAGTAGATATTTCTATCTTTCTTATTCTCTGTTTGAACCTTTTGTGCATTTCTGCAAAACTGCAAAGCATGTACAGTTTTACCAATCTTCTCTGGACCTGTCATGATAAACAGGCAACCTTCTGGCACTCCACCTCCTAAAGCAATATCAATCTTAGGACTGACGGAAATGATTGGTGGAGGGTTCTCAACAATATGCGATGCATCCAAAAGAACATCGCCGTATTCCTTAATAATATCTGTCTGTGTCATTCAAGATCCTCTAGTTTTGAAATGATAGATTTCTTTTTATTGCTAGTCTCAAAGGTTTGCTTCTCTGAAAAATCATACTCGACTTTCTTAGCAATCTCTGCTGCGACTTTTTCTTTTTCCTTATATTCCTTAATAACATTCTCAAGAAACGGACTTCGTAAAGAATATGTTTTCCACATTCTCTTGTCTCTTAATGCAGCTATTATAGCATGTTCGCCATACTTCTTCAATAGCTTATTAGCTAAAGTTATTTGGTACTTGTAGAATTTGCCCCATTCCTTCAACTCCCAAAACTTGATTGGGAGTTCTTTCTTTTCTGTTTGGGCTTTCTTTTCACAGATAACTTCTGTAATGTATTGAGCAGCATGTACGAACTGCTCAGGAGAATATCTAGACGGATATTTAGATTTTTGAGTTTGGTTTTTACTCATCGTTAGAAATCTTATGAATATTCCTTTTAGTGTTTTGAGAAAGACGCAGGGATCTTGTTTCATCTGCTCTAGATGATTCATTTGGAGTCATAATTGTAACTCCCTTATTTCCCTTCTCTCCTGTCTCATGAAGAAAGTGGGTGGTTTTCTTATTTGGTTTAGCATATCGCTCTTCACCCTCTTCCGCAACAGCTTCTTCTGCCACGACTTCTTCAACTTCTGGAACTTCAACATTATCAGAATACTTCTTTACTGTTCTTGCATCTCTGTTTAGAAAGTCAGAAATTTCATCAACAGACTTTCCTTCTAGAGTCATCTTTTCAATACAGTAGATTTCAACATCTGAAATTTTATTACCCTTAGTCATACTACTTCCCTTTCTGCGTTATTAAGCCAAGCGGAGTTTTTAGTTTTTAAATATTTTGTATACTGGTCAAACACAAGTCTGCTTGTCGTCTGCAAAGACCACTCTGGCTTACCTGCATGTCTCATTTGATTCTTTTGTGTTCCTTCGCTGTACATTCCAATAGGATCGTAAAGCTTTCCATACTTGCCACGTTTGACATAGTAGGTCGTCTTAGCACCCTTTGAAACTTCTGCTGCATAAACATTTGGAATTGTGAAGATGTCATCATCGTCTTGCAAATCCAACATAGGAAACCCTTGGGAATCTTCTGATTCGTGCATACCCCAGAAAGTATAAGCCTTTACTGAAAGGCTATCGTCCTTTTTGTTTCCCTGATTAATTACAAACTCACTCATT
>Ga0209977_10001281_pt1 | contig 11000 bp, 9 predicted proteins | sample SumtaG_2_FD_183113 | JGI IMG/M metagenome (GOLD analysis project Ga0209977, IMG submission 183113) | Deep subsurface microbial communities from Indian Ocean to uncover new lineages of life (NeLLi) - Sumatra_00607 metaG (SPAdes) (version 2) | ecosystem: Environmental > Aquatic > Marine > Oceanic... | reverse complement strand
TCAGGATTTAAATATGTCATTAAATAATGTCCAAATTTTTTACTTTTGGGGAAATATTTATGTAGACCTAAAAAATAATAAAAAGCCGAAGAAATAGTAGGAAAGCCTCTTTTGCACTGATGTTGAACTGTGCCGTTACTATTCAATACTTTGGGTCCACATATTCCAACTTCTGGATGAAAATTCATGAATTTTAACAGTTCAGATAAAGATTTTTTACAAATAATAGTATCATTGTTGATGGAAAGTATATATTTTGCTTTACATAATCTTATTCCTTTATTAGTAGCTTTCACGAAGCCTTCATTCTTACGGTTCTCAATTAGTTTAACCATGGGAAACTTTTCCTTGACCATAAAGATGCTATTATCAATTGATCCGTTATCTACTAAGATGATTTCAAAGTTTATTTGGGGATCACTTTTATAAATAGAACCGAGACATCGTGCTAAATATTCTTTAGCATTATAATTCACTATAACGATGGATAAATCAGGACTACAATGCATTGAAAGTTATCCTCCTCTATGGCATATATGTAAAAATAACCTTATTTAAAAATGCCTTCATTTTTCAGATTTTGATTGCGAGATTCAATATTTGAAGGCTCGATGCTCTTTTTTAACTCTTCAATAATCTTTTCTACACATAAATCCCATGAAAATTGAGAAGCTCGTCTTCTTGCACATTTAGACATATTGTTACGCTGATGATTGTTCCAAGAAAGAACTGTTTTAATTGCTTCAGCTAGAGCCTTGCCATTTTTTGGAAGATAATAAAGAGCAACATCTCCGAATATCTCAGGCAATGGAGGATTATTAGCAAAAATACAAACACAGCCATGGGCCATTGCTTCGAGGGCGATATTCGGACAAGCCTCAACCCGACTTGTCATCACAAACATTTGACAATTTTGATAACACCATGCCATTTCTTCGTCGCTTAAGTAGCCAGTCCAATAAATCTTTTGCGACATACCAAATTGGCATGCCATATCCATTAACTTTTTTTGATAGGTCTTATTCTCAATATTATGGTTTCCTGCAACGACCAACCCCATCATATCCCAAGGCGAGTCGGATAAATATTTTAGAGCATAAAAAATATCCTCCAATCCTCTTGCAACACGTATTGAACCGGCAGTAAATATGAACTTATTGTGCCATTTTTTAGGAATGGCTTTTGGCTTTTGCCCTATTTTATTTCTAGGGGGGTCTATTCCATGGTATATTAGGCTAATTTTCTCTTTCGGAATATTCCAATATTTAACAAGAAAATCCCTAGCAAATCCTGAAACAGCAATTATTCTTTGCGATTTCTTTAGAGAATATTTTGTTATTTTCTGTCTAGCCAGATTTTTGATTTTTTGTTTAAAGGAATTATTTCCAAATGGCAAAATTAGGGGTTCCATATTTCTAACCATATTGACGAAAGGAATATCATTGAACCGAAAATAACGTTCTATTGGTAAAAATATCACATCAGGTGAAAATTTCTTTAAATTTTTATTTAATTCCGGATCTAAATTTATAAATCGGTATGGTAGGCAATTTATGAATTCGACATTTTCAATGGACTTAAATAAGTTTCTAATATCTAAAGAGTCTGGAGAAGCAAAAAGAATAGTTTCTACATCAGGATGTATGGCCATTCTAGGGATGATATTAAATAAATATTTTCTATTACCTCCGCTTATCCCTCCTCTAGTTTTCATGATGATTGCTATATTCATTTTTTCTAGAGATATTTTTGGCAAGTCTGCAATAAAGCAATATCTATATTAATTTTATTGCTCTTTTTCAACTAATTTTCTATCTCCCCCCAAAATACTCTTATACATCCGTACATATTGCTGGGCAATATCCGGAACTGACCATTTAGCTACAATATTTTTCGCTACCCTAGCTCTCCATTGGGATAAATTCGGATTGGCCAAACAATTATTTATGGCCTTACTGATTTCGATAGGGTCATATCGATTTGCCAATATAGCACTTTGCTCATCTAGAAACTCTCGGTGTTCTGGAATATCGGACACCACAAGTGGCGTTCCGCAAGCCATCGCCTCAATCACCGTATTTGGCCGACCCTCAAAATGGCTTATAGAAACAAACACATCGGCTCGCTTCATCATTGCCCATATGTCCGTTATGTAGCCGAGTAAGAATATCCGATTCATAGCTTTTGCTTGTTTTATATGTTGTTTCATTTCATCTAACAAAGGACCTTCCCCACAAATAAACGCTACTATTTTAGTATCTTCCGTCACCTGTAGCATAGCATTTACCATATTCCTAATGTTTTTCTGCTCTACAAAACGACCTGCGTACAAGAGTACTTTTTGGCTCTGGGTAACGCCATATTCTGAAAGCGTTGCCATCGGTACTGCTGCGATTTCCTCTACTGGTAAAGCATTTGGTATTATGAATCGAGGCTTTGAAAAACCTTGTTTTTGCCAATATAGATCTCCTCCCATGGAATTTGACACAATCGCAACAGCCCAAGTCGCTAGTAGTTTCCTTATTCGGTTTTTGAAAGAATTGATATTAGTTGCATTATAACTATTTGGTTGCCGTAAGATCCATGGGACTTTTGCTATGCGAGCTGCCAACCCACCCAATATGTCCATCTGAAGTATCCAAGTTTGGATGATGTCGGGTTGAATGTTTCGAATTAAATTAATAAGTTGCCAAAATATAGCCGGGTCATAATTCCCTTTGGCCTGAAGGCAATGCAAATTAACATGAGACATTTCTAGTCGTTGTAGATTAGGACCGCCATAAAGATAGGAAACATGAACATCATGCCCTAAACGTGCTAATTCAGGTGCAAAATATGATAGCTGGCGTTCAGCACCACCACCGTATAGCGATGGTATAAGGTTAAGTACACGCATTTATTTCACTCAAGAACTTTCAGATTAGTGCCAGACTGTTAGACGAAAAAAACTATTATCGAAACATGTAGCGATTCGATTGCCGAATAGAATACATCCAAAACCTTTGAGTCTCATTGGTACTCCCCACATTATATGTGGAGACCGAAACCCGGCTTCCTCACTTTAGATTCTTTTATAACCTATTCCTCTCACAATATTGTATGCTATTTTAAAAATGACGTAACATAGCAATATAGTCCAAACCAGTCGAATTGAATGTGTAGCTGTCCCGCGTATAGCAATCATAAAAGTTGAGAAAAAAAGAGCATAGCATAAAAGACCGAAATGATATTTGCCACCATCACGACAATTGTAAAGGCAAGCACTAAGCAAACCATACAATAACATGATAACAGATACTCCGATCAAACCAAAATCGATGTATATGTCAGTAACTATACTCGTCCCTAGACCATACCGATGGTATCCGAATACGTAATACGTCATAAAAGAACTCGTGTTATCCATTCGACTATCCTTAACTGATGGGAGCCACGGGAATAGTTTACCGTAAAAGGGTACGATGCTCAATAAACCTTGCATAAAAAAAGTTCCGTGAAAGTGGCCAGTATGATTAACAGCACTGAAAGCATTAGTAACGGAAGATGCTGAGGATTCTGCGTATTGGGTAATCCCTATAAATGGTTTAATATCTTTAGTGATAGCGGATACATATGTAGTTATAGATCGATTCTCTTCTGTTCGTACAGTTTCAATAGCACCGAAGGCTATGCTAGCCATAAGCAGAATACATAGCATATGACGCAACCTAAATGGTCGCCGTTGTGAATAGATTACAAGTACACATATGCTTGACCATGCGAGTAAACCACGATCGCCACTAAGAATGATAGCTAGTAGCATGATACCCAAACAACCAGTTGGGATGACATGACGCCACCTTAACCTAACATATATCAGAAGATAAATTGCCCATAGTCCAATCGCACCTCGAAACGCAGTATCAAATGCGAGGAACATCGCTCTGGCATTCCAATCTAAATGTTTTATATGAACGTATCCGCCATCGTATAAACGAGTTCCTCCAGAAAGCATTAATATGCTGAAAGTAACGAGTGTAATAAATAGTAGAATCCAAGCAGATATCTGTATAACTCTGACTTCCTCAATGCCTAGTGATTTTCGGAATACATATTTTTTTTTCTTTTTCCCAGCAATGTGGAAATAACCACCTAAGAAAAAGCAGATTCCGATGGAGGCAGTAAAGACTACCGCAGGCCAGTTTTCGAACACGATTAAGTGTTCCTTTCTTGGCTTGTAACCTTCTTGGATGACTAGTCGCATCGGAATCAGGAAAAAGATAGCCCAGTAAGAAATATATGATACTATTGGAATTGCCATCCAGTTTTTGTCTCCAGTAAGATATGGATGCTGAAATAGAACTACTATGAAGCACAGCACCGACCACACACTCATTATTGAGATATAAGAAGAATCATTTACAATAAATAACCTAATTAATACCACCGCAATTAGCTGAAATATCCAAAAAGCGAAAGAAGTTTTTGGAGTACGACGATTTGCACGGGAATTTCTGTGAATTTTACTTTTTGTCATATTTTTCATAAACAAGACTTCTACATCAAAAAACTTTGCTAATCACCACACATCGTGGCATCTCTTGAACTAAACTCGATTGAATGTGTCTAGGAGGTTATGCCCGCCGTATAACAATCTATACAATACAAACTTTTTCTGCTTATCTATTGATAATTGATGTACTTTTTGCATAGATAGAGTTAAATAGTACTGGTGGTACAAAAAGAGGTCCCAAAAGAAAGAACCACCAATTCTGCATCCATTCGGCATCGTAAACCACCCCTGAGAGTTTTCGCGGATCACTTTTCATAGTAGGACTGCCATATAGTTCATGAACCTTAGTGGGTGATAAAGTAAAGGAAGTGGGGGGCAAACCCAAAAAATCATAAATTCGCTGCATCTGATTTTCCGTGTCAAAAACTAGATGCTCGTAATAAACAGGGAGAAATGGAATATTATATTTTCTAACTCGGTATAGTCGCTTTACGCTTGTGTAGAGCCACCGATAGCTATTGATGATTATATTTGTGTTCCACAAGTTACTAAGACCGGATTTCAATTGGTGTTTTTTTATGGACATAACCCAACCTCGGAAATCACGCACAAGGAATAGGATTTTTAGACGAAGTTGTTGGTCATTTGTCGAATGAAGATGGGCCAAGTAATAATCCTCAAAGAATACACTCGATTTGGAAGAATCCAAAAGAATTTTATCCGAAAAAATTTTGTCAAACTGCCCCAAAATCTGTGTAAAACCCGCTTGAAGTGATAGCGAAGACAGATCTTTAAGCACAGAACCCCAGAATGGGCATAATCCTGGTTGCATTCCACATGTACAGTGGCTTGTTATTTTTGAAGAACTAGTGGTTTTACAATATTCTCTCAAAACATGGCTTACCTCTCCAATACCCACAATCTCCGAATGTCCACCCAATAGGAACTGCAAAAATGTAGAACCTGAACGAGTAGGACTCAATATATAGACAACATCCATGATGTCTCCTATTATTTTAAGGAATTGATTTTGTATTCAGATAAAGTCAGCTACCCATCCCGCACCAAAGATTTTATGTTCCTAACCCGTCTCACCAAGATTCTCCTCTGTTCAAATGAAAATCCCCCCCAAAAAGCGACAACAAAAATTACCGGAACACTTGCACTAGCGAATGTAATCAGTTCAACCCAGTTCTTTGCCAATTCAATCTGGCCGATATATGTGGACAATACAAGCAACCCTCCCATTATGAGTATAGACCGAAGCATCGGTTTGAATTGTGCTGAGAGAGAAGCACCAAGGAAAGCTCCGGTGATGGTAGGATAGACAATAGTTAGGAATAAACGACCTATTAGGATGCCCAAACAAAGCCCTATAATTCCAAGATTAGGTATTAAAAGGATAGAAACACCGATGGAAACTAATGCTCCGACTAATCCTAGGATTACTTTTCGTCGCACATTTAGAGTTAAATCAATCAAATAAGTCTCATTGCGTAAGAAAAGCAATTGCACGGCTATCAACACAAGTAGGAAATTGACCCACATTCCTGCATAGTACTCACGACCAACCCAAAGTGTGATAAACGATTGGTTCCAAAGCAACACCATCGAACCAAGGACTCCACCTAATAGGCTACTAATCCAAAGCATTTCGTTGCGTAGTTTGATTACTTTAGCATATTTTTTTTCGCCGATTAAGCCTCCCAATCCGGGCATAGTTGCCCCTATCATCATTGTCATTGCTGCGATTGATGTCTGGGCCATATATCCAGTCAATACATAAATCGTTACTGTAGAAGAAGATATCAGCATACCGAGAATGACCACATCACTGGAAATTAGCAATTTATTTACAAGATTCCATCCAGAGTACCAGATACTTAATCTAAAGAATTGTCGAATTTCTATTAGTGAGACCCGTTCAACTCCAAACCAGGGGATGTAAATCTTAACTAAACGCAAAAAAAGAATACCTGTCACAATGGTTTGAATTATTTGCACAGTTACTATGCCAATCAACCCTAATTTTAGATAAATTGCCCCAACAATCAGAACTCCTCCGAAAACATTGAGTGCGGCTACTAATCCCATTCGTTTATAACCTAGATTCATCCCACGTAAAACAGATTCGGGAATTGTAATGAACACATATAAAATCAGATTTATAATCAATAATGAACATACTATGCGAACTAGTATCTTAAGTTCTGGGGAAACCTTGGTAAGTAAAGGGGCTAACCAAACAAGGATAACTCCCACTATGATTAATATAGGCAGAAAAATAAGCCAAACTCCCAAAGCACTTCCAATTACACGACGTTTTGAAGATGTATCATCCGAATGCTGATTGTGGGCGATAACCCATTTTAAAGCTTCTGTAGGGCGGGCTTCGGTTGTAGATACATAACTGACCAATCGTTTCAATATTTGCCAAACGCCAAAGAGGACATTTCCTAATCCATTTACCAATATCGGAGTAATAATCAATAAAACCATGATATAGGCAAAATAATCGAGAAAAGATGAAACAATATTTAAAAAAGCTTTTTTTGTTAGTTTCAAACTTGACTGCTGATAAAATGTAGATTTAGAATGAATAATCTTTCCAATATTGTTAATAGCTTTCATTTTTCGGATTCTCGATTGGAAAAGAAGGAAAAAGTTAGGTTATTTAATTAAATCAATTTAATACTGCTCTGGTTGCCTATGATAAAGCATTGGGTTTTTGGTCGGCGGTTTCCTTTTGTTATTTCCACGTTTTTTCCCAAAATGCTTCGTTCGATTCTGGCTTCCACATCAATGATTCTGCATTCTTCCATTATGATGGAATATTCAAGTTCGCTGTTTGTTATCTCACAATCATAAGCTATTGAACTGAAAGGACCAATGTAGCTGTTTTCAATAACAGTGTTCTTGCCAATAATGGCAGGACCAAAAATACTGCTTTTATTTATTATTGTTCCTTTCTCAATAATGACTTTGCCGATTATTTTAGAATGTTCATCCACTTTTCCCTGGATGGTGGATTCCTTATGGTTGATTATTTGTTCCAGAACCAAGCGATTGGCTTCCAATAAATCTTCAGGTTTTCCAGTATCTTTCCACCATCCGGTTATTTCACTGTACCCAACTTTGTATCCCTTATCGATTAAGTATTGATGGGCATCTGAGATTTCCAACTCTCCCCGCCATCCAGGCTTGATATTATTCACCGCATCAAATATATGGGAATCGTAGAAATAAATTCCTGTTACCGCATAATTGCTTCTGGGATTTTTGGGTTTTTCTTCTACTTTAATAATTTTTCCATCTTTGATTTCCGGGACTCCGAATCGTTGAGGGTCTTTGACTCTGGCTAAAACCAAGTGGCAATTATTGCCTGAATTCTTGAATTCTTCTAAAAATTTTTTGATTCCGCCTACAATCACATTATCTCCCAGGTAGAAAATAAATGACTCATCTTTGATGAAATCTTCAGAGACTTTTACCACATGAGCTAATCCAATGGGTGCTTCCTGAGTGATATATGAGATGGAAACTCCCCATTTTTCCCCGTTGCCTAAAGCTTGTTTTATTTCATCTCCTGTATCGGGATTAATCAAAATTCCCAATTTTTTGATTCCGGCTTCCACAACCGCTTCTATAGCATAGTGAATCATGGGTTTATTGGCTATAGGAATCAGATGCTTATTGTTGGTGTGGGTGATGGGTCTAAGCCGAATTCCCTTCCCACCAGCTGTAATCAATGCTTTCATTTAATCCTCTCCTAATTTATGCAATCTATTAAGGTTAATTGAATGGCTTATTTTTCTAATCCATTTGGCTATCCAGTTAATATCCACTACTGGTTGATATCCTCTTGTAATTTTTATTCAACGGTTTTGATAATAAGCTTGAGAGAATTTCTTGAACTCTTTGGATTTCCGCTTGATTTTTTGCCACCATTGTTGATTTTCTTTATACCACTTAACAGTTTTCTCGAGACCAGTTTTAAAATCGAATTTTGGTTGCCAGCCTAATTTTTTCAACTTGTCCCAATGAAGAGAGTATCTCCTATCGTGTCCCAACCTGTCTTTGACAAATTTTATCAGACTGGCTGGCTTATTGAGACTTTCTAAGATTCTTTGGGCCATCTCAATATTGGGAACTTCTTGAGATGCCCCCACATTGTAAACTTCTCCTGCTATTCCTTTATTTATTATTATGTCTATAGCTTCACAACAATCTTCAACATAAAGCCAGTCCCTTACATTTTTTCCGTCTCCATAAATTGGAAGCGGTTTATCTTCTAAAGCGTTGGTGATAAACAGAGGGATTACTTTTTCGGGATACTGATAAGATCCATAGTTATTGGATGGCCGGAGAATTATTACTGGAAGATCATAAGTTTTTGAATATGAGTAAGCGAGTCGGTCGCCGCCGGCTTTACTGGCTGAATAAGGCGAACTGGGTATGAGATTGTCTTCTTCTTTAAAGGAACCGTTTTCAATACTCCCGTAGACTTCATCAGTGGAGATATGAATAAATAATTTTATATTTGCGTTTTTTGCTTCGTCCAGGAGAATATAAGTTCCATAGACATCAGTCAGGATGAATTCTCCAGCTTCTAAAATAGAACGGTCCACATGGGTTTCTGCAGCAAAATGAATGACTATGTCTATTTCTTTCATCAATTCTTTAACCATTTTTCTATCTTTTATATCGCCTTTTACATATTTGTATCTTGAGTCAGATTCTATATCTTTGAGATTATCCAGGTTTCCAGCATAAGTGAGTTTATCTAAGTTGGTTATTTTTATGTCTCGATACTCTCTTAAAAGATAATGAATGAAATTACTTCCTATAAAACCTGCGCCGCCTGTAATTAAAAATCTATCCATCTCTTCTCCTCCACTCGTAAGGTATGTCATTTTGGTGGGGATCTAATCGGTGTTCATCTGGTTGTTCGTAGTTATATGCTTCGGTAGGAATATTGACCACAATGGATTCTTCTAAACCTACACACATCCAGCCGTGATAAACATTGGAGGGTACTTGAATTAAAACCGGATTGTGAATGCCAAGATAATAAACATTGAGTTCTTTATGAGTAGGGGATTTTTTTCTATTGTCATAAAGAACCAATTTGATTGTGCCATGCAAACAAGCAATATTATCGGTTTGTTTTTTATGCAGATGCCACGCCTTGACTACACCTGGATAAGTGGTGGTCATGTAGACCTGTCCAAATTTTTGAAATAAATCATCATCTGAACGAAGGATTTCCATCAGTCTTCCTCGTTCATCCGGGATGACTTTTAATTTTTTTATTTTTACTCCTTCTATCATATTGGCTTCTTTATTTGAGAAAGAAAATTTTCTAATGATTCTTTCTCGGAGTCGAAATTAGCCCAAATAGGCTATGGTCTAGTCACTCTTTGTTTTTGCTTTTCAAGGGATTCAAGAAAGAAAGCGAGCATTGTGAAGACCATCAGACCCAATATGCCAGCAATCAATACATTGAGTGTCTTTTTGGGTGAGACGGGATAAAGCGAAGATGTCGGCTCTTTGATGAGCTGAGTATAATCTATCCTTCCTTTTTTCTCGTTTAAATTGTCAATTTCATTTTCTATCTGGCTTATTCTTTCTTCTTTATTCTCTATTTCCAAATTTATGTCCTCTTCTTCTATTTTTTTACTGCTTAGCAACTCGTTTAATTCACTATGATATTGTAAGCTTTGTTGAATCTCATTGGAATAAAGGAGCATTGCCAAGCTTTCAGATTCGCTCCTATTTTTTCTCTTTAAACTCAATCGCTGTTCTTTTTCTAGTGCTTCAATTCTTTTCCCTATATCATTCATTTCTTTTTTGATATCTTTTTTTCTTTGCTTGACTATATCAAGCTTATTCTTATTTCCCTTGATTTCTCCCTTTATTCTCAATTTTTCTATTTCCTTTGATTTTATATCCGAATCAACCCCTTTTATTTCAATAGTCACTTTCTCATCGAGTTGTCTTTTTAAATGGTTGAAAAGCGAATGAAGAATTAACTTGGCCTTTTCAGCATCTTTTTCTTTTGTGGAAACCCGCACCAGGTTTGTATCTCGAAGGTTTTCTGCCTTTAATTTTGGGAATTTTCTGATATCCAAGTCCAATTCAGTGGCAATTAGATTGTTGTAGGTGGCTTCGTTGATCTGCCCTACCATTTGTTTAGGATCAACAAACACAATTTCTTCAAATCGGCCCCCCTCTGTCTGGACAAGAAATTTGCTTGGTTGAATCAGGGCATCGATTTCCCATTTCGGGGGCAAAAGAAAACTAATTATTCCTACTGCAATGACTAAGAATAACGTGGGAATTATGACGAACCATTTTCTTTTCCAGATGATATTCAGGTAGTCCATTAATGCAAATTCGTCTTCATGTTCATTCATGATATCTCCTTTTGCTTTCGGTCATTTTCTTTTTATCGCTTCTATTTAGCCAGACTCTTAAGTCTTGCCATCTCCTCTTCCATCATGGCCTC
>Ga0209977_10001280_pt1 | contig 11001 bp, 4 predicted proteins | sample SumtaG_2_FD_183113 | JGI IMG/M metagenome (GOLD analysis project Ga0209977, IMG submission 183113) | Deep subsurface microbial communities from Indian Ocean to uncover new lineages of life (NeLLi) - Sumatra_00607 metaG (SPAdes) (version 2) | ecosystem: Environmental > Aquatic > Marine > Oceanic... | reverse complement strand
GGTCCTTCAGCTGTACTTTTAGATACTTTATCAAACTGACTAAAATCAAACTCTGCTCCAGCATTTTTTAAGTTATCTGCTTGAACAGCAAACTGACTAGCACTTATTTTTTTACGTTTACCATTAGGCATAATAACTATAACTTTTTCTTTTGTCTTAGCTAATGTATCATCAAAATCAAATACACTTATACCTTTTCTTTTTTTGTTTTCTTTGAAAGCATTTACTCTAGTTTCTAAACTATTTTCTTGAACTTGTTTAGAATACTCTGGCGTAGAATCAATAGGTAATACACCTGGCGCAAGTATTTTACCATTGTATTGTACTTGTATATTTTCTGCTTCTTTTATTCCTGTGTTTTCTGCAACTTCTAATCTAGTTCGTGCCTCTTCAATAGTCATTGCTCCTCTAAACACATCGTATAATAAATTGTTTTGATACCTTATTAAACCTGGAATAGCTCTTTTTGTAAGAGGTAAACCTAATGATTCAGATAATGTCATAACTTTACCATCTTTCTTAACAAGTATATTATTAAGATTTATTCCCCCACTCTTATTATTGTTAACCATTGTGTCAACATATCGCATCCAAGTAGTAGGATTTTTTATATCAAAGAAAATATTAGGCATGTTAGATATATAGTTATATCCTTCGCCTTTTAATTTTACATCATCTGTTAATAATAGAGAACCTTGAAAATAATCTTTTTCAATAAATTCAAAGTTTTGATCAACTTTGCCGTCTATAGCCATTCTCATTACCATTGTACCAACTTGACTAGCAGGTAAAGTATGTTCAGCTACTTTCTCTCCTTTACGTGTTTCAAAAAACTCTACAGGTGCTAACGATCTAACTGGGTGTAATATATTATCATTTGATTGATTTAACCAAGCAGCCCAATAATTTTTTAATGATGGATCTATTGCTAAATCTGACTCTATTCTTTTAGCTAATTTTTTAAGTACTCTTAATTTCGCTTTTTGTAATTCATCAAACTCTTTATTGTTTAGTCTTGCTCTAGCTTCAGGTCCAGTAAAGTTTCTATAATCTTTTTGTTCTGTTCTCGCTAATTGTAATACAGATCTGGGTTTACCATTAACAATAATTTGCTCGTCAATACCAAGTTCAAAAGAATTTTTTGCTTTTGATTTGTCATAATATGTTTTACCTCTTCTTGTAACTAATGGTATATCAAACTTTTCTAATAATGTTATTTCAGATTCTGTTAGAGGTGTATTAAATACATCTTTTTCAAACTCTTGCTTGTTTTTATAAATACTTTCTTTTTTACCATAATTATAACTACCTTGAGTATCTTTACCAAATCCATGAATCATTATAATTGATCCTGTTCTTCTAGCACTTTTTTGAGAATCTTTTATATTTTTATAATTAAAAACAGAGTTATCTCCAGCTACTTGTTTCATGGTAGACCTTGCAGCTGTGTCGTATGCTATTTCTGAATAACTTCTTTGTGTTCTTTTTTTACTCGCCTTAACTATATCTAACGATGTATCTTCTAAGTTTCTTTTATCAAGATTAAATTCTACCTCTTGCATAAAATCTTGAGCACTTAAAGTAGATTTTTTAAAGTCTAATCTATTTTGTAACTCACTCATGAACTGTGTATCAGCTCTTAATTCTTGCATTGCTTCTACCGCAAGACCTTCACCAATTATACTCATTAACGATTGATGACGCTTTTCACCTGCTAAAAAGTATTGTTTTACTTTATTTAGTTTAGCTTGTGATACTGCAGGTATTTTAAAAACTTGTTTCTTAAAATCAGTACGCTTACCATCTGTAATTTTAATAGTAGGAGTAGTACCTATTTGTTTGATACCAAACAGTTTTCCAAATCTTCTTTTAATATTAGCAACTGGTATAGATTTAATAAAGTTAGTATTATTAAATAACTTGTTTACATTGTTAATATATTCTTGACTACCAAACGCGCCTAACTTATCTTTAATAAGTTTTCTATATTCTTTAGTTTTAGTTTTTTCTACTATGTATTTAGCAACTGCTTTAGGATTTGTACCCACTCTTAATATAGCTTCTTGTATATCGTTTTTAAGCATTGCTATTTGCTCGGCTCTTGTTTCACCTGTTATATTATCTGCTATTACTTTTACAGAATTAGGAAATACTTTCGCTCTTTGATCTGTAGGTGCTTGTTGTTGATCTATATCTGGTTGAACAGACACTTGCGGTGATACACCTTTTTCAGTTAATACATCTTGACTAACTTGTTTACCTTTTCTAGTAGCCTCTTTTACTATTTCAGGACCAATACGTTTTGCAATATTTTCCATATAAGTAGAAGCTTCTGCTTTACTAGAATCAAAATTTCTTGTAAAACTATCAAACTCTTTATTTAAAAGACTTGTAACTTCTTTATCAACCTGTGGATTACCTAAATTAATAGTAAGACCTTTTGAAGCAGCCCATCTTTTTAAAGCATCTTTCCCAGTTTTTTGATATTGAACAGTTAAATCTTCTACATTATCAAAATTACCATCTTTATATTCATTAGTTAGTTCAGTTAATTTTTTACTATCTTTTTTTACAACAGCATCACGATCACGCATTTCTTTAGTAGTGTACGTTCTTTTAACTAAACTACCCTTAGCTCTTTCACTAAATAATTTATCTTGAGCTTTAGTAAATTTACCTTTCTTTATACTTTTATTATAATCTTTTATAAAATTATAAACATCTCTACCGCTGTTAAATGTAATATCACCCCAACCTAATGACTGAAATATTCTAGTAAAGAAATCTTGTATCTTAGTTAAAGCACCGTCGTTTAATTCAATAGCTCCATCTAATACTGCTTCAGAAAAAAGTGTTAATACTTCTTCAGCTTGTTGTTCGCTAGTAACGTTTGGATCATCTTTATAAGCTTGTATTCTTGCTGCAAGCTCAGAGTTTTTCAGTAACTCAGGATTAACTTCTTGTAGATATGTTACTAAATCATTACCTAATGCTAGAGCAGTGCCTTTACTATTTTTAACAGTATTCCAAAGAACAGCATGTAAAAATTCATGAGCTGCGGTATTTATAGCACCATCTTTTAATATCTCTTGTGTATTTAATACAATAACTTGTTGATCACCTTTTTGAAATATAGTACCATAGTTAGTTGTTAAACCTTTAGAAGCAGCTATTTTCCACCCTTGTTTATTTAATCTATCAATTTGATTTTTTACTCGTTTCGCTCCGTCAGCTTTTATTATTTTTACATTAGCATCTTTATTGTTGTTTATAATGTTTAATATATTGCCAACTTGTTTTTCGTATTTAGTTTTATTATTAGCTCTTCCTATTAATAATTGTATTTCATCTGATATTTCTGCTAATCGCAAAATATCTTCAGCTGATACATCTTTATCATCAATGGCGTTTATTTTATCTTGTAAAGATTTTTTAGTTAATAATAAGTTTAATAATCTTTTTTTAGATCTACCATCAAAGTTTTCTGGTATTTTTAAACCCATGTTTCTTATAGTAGATATATCTTCTATTTGTTTATTACCTAATTCTTTACTTATAGAACCATTTTCTATATCTTTTCTTATTTTAGAAATAGCATCTTTAAAAAACGCTTCCGTTGCAGCTCCTTTTAAATTAAAGTTTTCAGCAACCATTAAAGATATTTGTCCTAATTCCACAGCTGATTGACTAGTAATTTGACCAACTAAGGGTAAAAATCTAGCTATTTTTCTACCTTGCTTTGCGCCTTCATAATCAAACTCACCGCTACGAATAACATCCATTATACTTGTTCTATCACCACCTACTTGATATTTTTGATTAATATCTGATATTAAACCTTGTGTACCTTCAGTTACCCACTCAGATACACCTGCTAATTCTCTTGCTGTTAAAAACGTCGGTAAAGTTTTTAAATAAGTTTTAAATTGACCTCTAACTAATGAAGCTACTTTATTACTTACAAATTTACTAGCTCCTAATATTTTAGATACAGAGAATCTTTCCATGGCTAACTGACTACCAGTACTTAAAATATTGGCAATCATATTTATAGACTCAGGATCTTCTAACAAAGCTATATAATCATCTCTGGTAGGTTTATAATTTTCGCCTTGTTCTTGTTTTATTCTTTCATCTAACACAGCCCAAATATCTCCAGCCATTGTTTGAGCTACAATATCTGTTGTACCTAATAAATCTAATATTACACCTGCTGCTTTAGTATAAGGATTATTAATACTCTTTAAAGCCATACCGCTATACATAAACAACATGTTAGACTGATCTAAAACTCTTTCAATATTAGTTAACAAATCATCAGCGTCAGGATCTACTTGTTCTATTAAAGACATTACTTCTCTATCCTTAATGTTTTCGTCTATAAGATTAAGTAAGTTAGTACCACTATCTTCAAGTGCTTGCTCAGTGTTTTGTATTAAGTCATTAATAGTAGTATCTGCTTTGACTAAAGCATATCCTTGAAACAATGTAGAAAGATTTCCAAACTCATATATTTTTTGTCTAAAATTTTTAACTATTTCTTTATCTTCTTCACTTAATGACTCGTCTTTATCTAACTCGTTTAAACCCTTCATAGTAAGTCCACCAAGATTTAATCTTTCAATAGTATCTTTATTATCGTTTAAAAAGTTACTAATTTCAGTTAGCTCTCCAAAAGAATTAGCTGTAGGAGTAAATTGAAATACATTACGCATACCTTGTTTCCATTTGATAGCTGTATTTATACCTCTATTTCTTAATCTGTACCACCACTCTCCTATTACACCGTTTTTATAATCTTCGTCTAAATCTTTAAATATATACTCTCCATCTTCATTTTTAGCTGTAGATCTACCATACGCAACGTATAAATCTTCTAATACTTTAGCTGTAGCAAATTCATATTCAAAAGCTCTTTTTTCATAATCAGTTTCACCTAATAATTCAATGTATCTTTCTTCTTGCCACTTTTGCCATTTAAGATTTAAAGCATCTATATCAGCTTGAGAATTAAACAACCCAGCTTCTTTAGCTTCATTAAGCATTTCAACGTATTTTGCTGTAGATTCATTAAGTAGATTTAAATTTGCATTAGCAATAGTTTTAGCTATTAAAGGATCTTTAGCGATTAACGCTTGTATTTGATCGCCTGTAGCCGCTGCAAAAGCTTCAAATGATTCATAATCTTCAAAGTTCATGTTTTGAAGTATAGTATCTTTTATATACTTAAACGCTTTTTCGTCTACTTCAAATACATTATCAAGTTGACTTATCTCATATACATCATAATAAGAATTAAAATCTTCTCCTTCTGTTTTAATAACAGCTTTGCTTTTTTTATTTATTGCTTCAACTTCTTTTTTAGTCAATTTGCTTCGATCACCTTTTTCATACATATCTACATACAAATCAATTTGATCTTGCGTGATGCCAGGTGGTAAAGCACTGTTTAATAATTTTGATACAGCATCTGCATTTCCTGCAGCAATTTGATCATCAACCCAGTCTGGATCGATTACAGCTTGTATACCTCCATCAAAAAAAGCTTGTATAGTACTAACTTGATCAAAAGTTAATATATCACTAACTAAAGATGTATCCTCGTCTTTACTATTTATTATGTTTGGACTTTCTGAAATTACATCATTAATTTTATTGATAGTAGCTTCTATATCTACAAGAGCTACATCATCAAAATCCATACCTAATAACTCAGCTTCTGCTGGATTAATAGAAGCTATATTAGTTACTACTGGATTTTTTTGTATTTCATTTATTAGTTCAGTTATTCTAACTGTTTCTAAATAAAAGTCACTCATATTAGGATCTTCACCGTCATATAAACTACTAGTATACTGATTTTCTACAGGCAATGAACCCATTTTAGTTGGTACTTCTTCTTGCTCAGCCTCGGCTACAGATTCTAAACCAACAGGTGCTTCTGTTGTAGATGGAGTATCAGGAGTTTTAAAAATTTCTTCTAAATCTACAAGATCCTCTTCTTCTTCTAGTTCTTCTTCAACTACAGGAGATATTTCATCAAAAAGATCTTCAAATAGATCTTCTTGCTCATTAATTAAATCAGCCATATAATTTTATTACATATATTCTTGTACTTTAGCTAAAGTCTTTTCATCTAATTGCTCAGGTAAATTAGTTACTTGTTCTGGTAGTTTCTGTAAATAAACAGGCATACCCGCCTCCCATTTAGTTATTCCTAACATGTTTGTATAAACTTCTGGAATAGGCATTTCGTTAAAATTTAATGCATCTATTAAATCTCTACCTTGCTTAGTACTATCTTCTAATAATTGTTTAACGATCACAGGTTGACCAGGTATATTATCTTGTATTAATTTTTTATCTAAATTAGATTCTAGTATTAATTCCATTACAAATGCTTTTTGAGCATCTACCAAACTAATTCTATTTTTGTTTAAACCAGTTGTATTAAACATATATCTATTACCTATAAAACCAACTTTTCCTTCAGGTGACAACATGTCATACATTTTTTGTAACGCAGGAGAAACTGTTTCATTCATGCCTAATGGTAAATCTATCCCTAATCTTTTATTAGTGTAACCTGATAATACAGATATATCACCTGATGCTATAGCAAATAAACCAGCTATATGAGCGCTGACTTCTGCTGTATATGCTGGAGTTTTATTTATAGCCACGGTGTTTATAGGTTTTACAAAAAATCTTTTTAACTTACCTTGATTAACACTATACATAGGTATTTTTATAGAAGTATCTTGATCAATATTAGTTCCTTCTGACATAACTGTACCACCTAAAAAATATTGTGGTTGAAGAGTAGCATTACGCATAATACCTCCGTTTTCAAAAGTTTGTTCTAAGTTCATATCTTCAGGTACTTCACTAATATATAAACTTACTAAATCTCCATTAGTAACCTGTGTACTATCTACCTCTCCAAAAATAGTATAATATCCTTTACCTTGTTCGTCAAAAGTAATATATTTATTTTGTAAAAAATGATCTACTACATAATTTTTTCTATGTAAATACTTTCTAAATGTTTCACCACCTATTTCAAATTTAATACGTTGTTGTAAAACAGCTATTTCACCACTATTAGTTGGTCTAAATTCAAATGATTTTTCTACTATTACATCTTCAAAGTAATCAAATAAATTAGCCCAAGCCGCTAACATAAACATGTTTCTATCTTTACTTTCCTCTGTAGTTCCGTTTATATTTAAATTATTATAGTTAGCTATAAATGCAGGTAAATTTTCAGGTTTAATATTATCTACAGCAACAATTAAATATCCTCCAAGCTTTTGAATTTTTTCCAGTCTACTAAAAAATTGATCTATAAATTTTTTATCTTCTTTAATTTGTTCTTGACTCATGTTTTTAATATCAGTCGCTAATCTAGTAGATCTTACTATAACACCGTATTCTTGGTTTTGTGCTTGCTCTACAAAAATTTCTTTGATAACATCAGATAGTTTTTTACTTTCATGTGGATTTAATGCTAAAGGTGAGTTTAAATATTTTTGATATTTAATACTACATTCAGTAAAAAAGTCTAGTTCAGTTGCTCTTCTCATAGAAGAAACATTAACTAACCTGTTCATTTTATCGTTATGTGCTTGTATTAATGTATTCATATTTATATATATTATTGATCTGTGCCAAACATTCCACCTATAGCATCACCAATTCCACCAATCATTGCTTGAGATGATTTACCTTTTGATATTCTAGCATTTTGTTCATTAGCAGCAAAACCTTGATACAAATTAGAATACAACTGTATATCTGCATTTGATCTAGCTTCGTGAGCTTTATATTGAAAAATTTCACCTTCAATCTCAGCTTGTTGAACTCTTTCACCTTGTTTTATTAAAATGTCTTGATATTCTTGTGTTGCTTTAACTTTAGCATCTTGAGCAGCTCTTTCACCCTCTGCTCTTTTAATTGAGTTAGCCGCTTCTTGTTCTTCAATACTAGCAGCAACTTCTTTTTTAGATTTTAATGCGGCTAATGCTAAAGCTGTAGCACCACCTGCACTCGCGCCAGTTTGTTCTAATGTATCTAATGTATTTGCTAAAGCTATATCAGTTTCTTCTGCTTTCATTTCTGCTGCAGCTGTAGATACTTGTAAGTTATTAAATGGATTAGTTATTTGTGATGATAAATCACTTGCTAAACCTGATAAATCAGTTACACCTGCATAAGGATTACTTATATCTCTTCTATTTTGACGCGCTGCTTCCATCTTAAACTTGGCGTCATTTTTTTGATTACGCGCGCTACGCATAGCTTTATGTGCCTGCCCAGCTGCTACTGCTCCTCCAACTGCCTTTCCAACTCCGGCGACTACTGCTGCTACTGCTGCCATATTATAAATTTTTAATTATTTCATGTGAAGGTTTAGGATCAATAATCCAACCTAATTCTTTATGTATTTTTAATAAACTTGGGTGTCTACTCATAGTCATTACATGAACAACTCCCATCTTTTTTAGAACTTCTTCAGCCACCATTATTAATGTAGTTAAAGCTTCTTTTCTATCTTTGTCTCTATATTGAGGGTTTGATATAATCCACTCAACAAAAGCTGCTTGCGAGTTAGTTAAATAATAATAACACGCCGCTATATTTTTATCATCTTTAGTTACCATTAAACCTGTTTCTGGTAAAAAAGTTTGAGGTGGTGCAACCCATCCAGGCCACCAATCCCACCACTCAACAAGAATTTTATAATCATCCTTTGTTAAGTTTCTTACATTAAATTTCATATAATTATCTATTATTGTATTCAGCTCCTACACTAAATAATTGTTTTGCTCCTGCAGGATCTGTATTTCCATCTTCTTTTAAAGTTACTGTTAAGTATTGAGCTTTTAAACCAGTTGTTTGTGTGTTAGTTAATACTTGACCAGCTAATACACCAGTACCGCCATTTCCTTTTATAGCCGCATAATATACATTTTGTTTTCTATAAAAACCTGCTCTATATTCTACTCCTGTATTAGGATCAGTATAAAAACCATCATCATAACTTAATATTCTTTGTCCAGTATCTAAATATGTAGTATCACCTAAAACTGGTTCTTGTGGATTAGTATCAACACCTGTGTAATCATTTGTTAACACTGTAGCTGTCCAACCATTACTACCAGTATAACTTATTGTTTTAAATGTTTTAGTTCTTGTAGGTTGTGGATTAAATGTAAAAGTTACTTGTGATTCATATTGAATGCCATAAAAATTATTATAAACACTTCCGGAATAATGTAACCACACGGCATTATTTTTAAATGTATAAAACTCACCTTGTGAACTTGTCATTAATTGTGGCGCATAAGATTGAAAACTTACCCAACCATTTATAAGATTATCAAAAACAACTACTTTGCCTCTATCCTGTATATTTAATACATAATTTTTTTGAAACACATCGTATCCACCAGTTATCTCAGATGTAGGACTTAATCTATTTAGTTGATCTCTAAAATAGTCTATCATACCATAGTTTGATATTTCATTTAAACCATTTGGTCCTAACTGCATCACAACTGATCTATCTCTATCAGTAAAATATTTATTATAACCATAAACTGCAAATGAACCTGGGTCTCTTGAAATACCATAATTACCTTCAAATGCACTTGGTGTTCCAACAACTTTAGTGCTATCAGCTGTAACTGGTAAACCTTCTTGAGTAAATATAACATCTTTGTCTACCGGTGCTCTATTTACTTTACGCTCTTGTAATATTATTAAATTAGTATTTTCAGCATGTAATTTCTGTATACTTCCTGAAGCTGGATCAACAGCTCTAGTAATATCTTCACCAATTGGAAACTGATTAGTATTATTAATACCTGTTTTAGAATTTATAACACCAGAGTATATTATAGCGTTTTGTCTTCTTTCTTGTACATCACTCTCTTCTACAATATATGCTTTGTTACCAAAATCTATACTAGTGTTATTAAAACCACCTCGTATTCTAGATTCTTCAATAAACCAATCTTCATATACATTAGGATTTATATATCCTTCACCCGTAGCTAAATCAGGTGTACCTGTAGTTGTACCACCACCTCTTTCATAAATAGTATCTGGAGCTGGATCATTAGTTAATTCTCTAAATTGAGTTTTATTTTTTAACCTCTTCAACCAGAAGGTATTAAAGTATGATACTTCTAATGTAGTTGCCATATATTATTATTACTCGTTTTATTAAATTATTACAATGGTCCAACACAATCCGCACATGGACTAGGAGCTGGTCCATATATTGCATCTTCAAACTCTACAGTAAATACTCCATCGCATTGTTTAGCTGGTATAGCACAAGCTTGAGATCCAGATGCCACGCCGCTATTTCTTATAAAATATTCTCCTGGTACGTCAAACACATATTCAACATAATTTGTTAAAGCTGGCACAAAATCTACCGAAAGCAATTCATATTGAGATGTTCCAGGTCCATAATTATTAATAACACCATTAAAAACAGTTTTTCTACTTTTATATGTAGCTGCTTGCCAAGGCCCTTTAACTCCAGGGTTAGGAGCAGCATCTGTAATAGTTCTATAACCTATCATGTAGTAAGTTCGATAAGTATTATTACTTGGAGCAGGACTAAGTCCTTTTGTAAGATTTATTCTAACTCTTAGTTCTCCTTGTACTAATTCACCTGTAGTAAATGCTGGAACAGCTGGTGGTAATCCACAACCAAATTTTGTAGTATTTGGATTTGCTGTTTGAGCTACCTTTAATACATTATAATAAACTAAATTAGTACCATTATTTCCACCTCCATTACCTGTTGATCTTTCAAATGAATCCGGACCAAATGAAGGTGGTTGAGCAGCATCCATCGTGTTTAATAAATTTGCACTACCACTACTTAATATAGAACCACTAGTTCCACCATTTATGACAGCGTTAGATCTTAAAAATCCTACTTCTATTGGTTGTTGTGTGAGAAAACCAGCACTTCCACCA
>Ga0209977_10001279_pt1 | contig 11007 bp, 12 predicted proteins | sample SumtaG_2_FD_183113 | JGI IMG/M metagenome (GOLD analysis project Ga0209977, IMG submission 183113) | Deep subsurface microbial communities from Indian Ocean to uncover new lineages of life (NeLLi) - Sumatra_00607 metaG (SPAdes) (version 2) | ecosystem: Environmental > Aquatic > Marine > Oceanic... | reverse complement strand
TTCAGCATATTCGTCTCCTTTTTCAATCCTCCTATGATTACGGATTTAGGTACCTCGGAACTTATATACTGCTTGGCCACCCATCCCTCTTCACCTTCATCCGTCCTCACCCTGAGGTAACGTTCGCTTTCTTCAAGCACCTCGACAGGGGTATCTGTTTTTAGGGTTTTTATTACCTTATACTCTCGGCCCTGGCCTGTGCGGAGGGTAATAATAAGCATGTCTGAGACATATCGCCTGTCAGCATAGGTTGATCTAACTGAAACAGATAGCAGGATAAATAGCACGAAAAGAAGTATTAGTTTTAATTTACTCATCCTTATGACTCCTATATTAGCCCCCAAAGGTATCAATTTGGCCTTAATGGTCAAAAATGTAAAAGCTGTTGCATGCTGAGACCTGGCCCTGTAATCCTATGGTTTATAACTCCCTTGATTGAAGATTATTTTTAGAAGGATGCACTTTCACACGGAGTATAGGTTAGGAGGTCATGGAGGTCAAGGGATATGCAACCATATTGTCTTGCCACTGTAGACAGGGAGTCTAATGGAAAGTTGGCAGTTTCACTCTTCTATCAATGGCATGTCTGCCCAATTATTTTACAGTTTGAGTTAAAGGTTACATCCACTATCCTTGAATATTTTGGCTTTCAAATTGTCAAGGTCTATAGATATCAAATTGTGCAATTTCGGCTCGATGTTCAAATCCACTATATATTGAAATCATATATCTGAAGACCCTTCTGTCTCGCCTTAAAACGTCATAACACATAACCGGCTCAATCTTATTTTTGACGGATATTCCGCTTTTTTTGTATCCGAAAGTGACCTTTGGTTTGATATGCATGTACAAACTTCAAAGGTATTATCAAGATAAGTTAGGCGCTGAACATCTTGGCGCTAAATACCATCTTTCAGAGTGCCAGGTGGGACATCATTAAAGAATTCTGAAAATGCTAGATGTCAGGCATTCTTCCGGAGAAAAAGTGCGCATCAGCCTGGCGTTCGAGCTAGGCGGTCATGGGCTCGCTGTCTATGATAAGTATCTTACGTATTATGAATAAGGACTGTACTTTAATCCCTGCGCTATGGCCACTGGCTCACATGTAACACTACCCTTGGCCTCTCCCGCTTGGCAATAGATGTTCAGCCCTCTGGCCAATGGCGGATGATTTTCAAGTGAATGCTCCAGACCCTCGCTCGTGATCATATGAATATATTTCAGCGTGGCATTAGTCAAAGCCTGAGTGCTGGTGCGAGGTACGGCGCCCGGCATGTTGCTTACGCCGTAATGGATTACATCGTGTAAAATGTAGGTAGGCTCTTCATGGGTGGTTGGATGTATTGTCTCCACGCAGCCGCCTTGGTCAACCGAGACATCAACAATTACAGCGCCTCTTCGCATCTTTTTTACCATTTCTTCCGTGACAAGCACAGGCGCCCGGCCGCCGGGATGCAGCACAGCCCCAATCAGGAGATGCGAATACGGGACGAACCTCTCTATCTGATCAGGATCGGACATGGATGTGATAAGCTTTCCCGCGAACAGCTCATCAAGATGAGCCAGTTTCTGGAGGTCTATATCAAAGACAACGACTCGTGCGTTCATGCCCACAGCGATACGGACCGCGTTTGAACCAACCTGACCAGCGCCGATGATAGTTACAAGCGCAGGGGTCACGCCTGGCACACCGCCGAGAAGCACGCCAGCACCACCGTTTTCTCTTTCTAGGTAATGGGCGCCTATCTGGACCGCCATGCGCCCCGCGATCTCGCTCATAGGCGCAAGGCATGGAAGTGTGCCGTCATCAAGTTGAATGGTCTCCAGGGCTATCGCGTTCACGCCCCGGTCAATAAGTGCACTTGTCAGCTTAGGCTCTGGCGCCAGATGAAGATAGCAGAAGAGTATCTGCCCGCACTTCAGCATCTCGTATTCAGGTGGCTGCGGTTCCTTGACCTTGACGATCATCTCGGCCCTCTCATAAATCTCGGTCGCTGATTTAACGATCTCCGCCCCAGCAGCCTGATATCCCGCATCATGGTAGCCGCTGCCCTCTCCTGCTCCTTTCTCTACAAGAACCCGTTGGCCTGTCCGAACAAGGCTCTTTACTCCCCCCGGCACCATTCCCACTCGATACTCCTGAATCTTAATCTCCTTTGGCACTCCAATAATCATTTCACCTTTCCTCTATTAGTCCTGTTAGATACATAACCATCCCGTCATAGGCCAGCTGCATTGCATAAGAAAGCTCAGAGTTGACCCTCTTAGAATCAATGTAGAGTTAATTTATAAATATTTCCTTTTTTTAAGGTAAGAGTGTAGGAGAAAATGACCTTGAGTGTCAAGACAAAAGGAGCCAGAATATATGCCAGTTTTTGGTTATTCTATGGCGAGAAGGTTGTCTCTATCCACAGATATTCAGCTTTAATTCGCAACTATATATTGTAGTCATCTTCTAGCACCCTTGGATAAAGGATACTTACCATAAAAGAAAGTCACAATCCACGCTATGCCATTTAAAGACTTCATACTGCACCATAACACTATCAAATTTTAGAGGCTGAAGTCATCCATTTTCTTCAGCATGGCCACCAAGTCGAATCCCTGAAATAGAAACTGATCAGAGATATGGGTCTATTTTTCGTTCATATGGTCCCATTAAACAAGACGTGCCAAATGGTAGGCAACGGTGTAGATCAAGCGCATGAGCAAACTCCGATTTGGCCATGGCAGCCTGAAGGCCTTGTTCTACTCATACCCCAGATTTTCTTTCCGGCTAAGGGATGATTCTCAAATTTGTGCTTAAGTTTTCAAGGTCTACTTTGCCTTGGGTTGATGGTTGACCAAAACCATACCCAGTGTCACTAAGGCGAGTGCCACAATAAGGCCTGGATTAATTGCCTCGCCCAGGATCAGGGCTCCGCTTATGAACACACCAAAGACTGGAGTGAAAAAAGAAAAGGCGTGGAGGAGACTGACAGGGTAACGGTGAATGAGTTCGATCCAGAGGAGATAGCTGAGGAAAGCAACTATGATACACTGATAAAACATTGAGAAGCCTGTAGTCAAGGAAAAGCCGGACAAAATGGGGTCTTCCATGATGATACTCATAAGGAATAACGGGGGTGCAGAAAAGAGGACCTGGTAGAAAAGGGTCTGCAAGGGCACGGTCTGATAGGATAAATATTTCTTTAAATAGACGGTCGTAGACCCCCACATCGCGCCGCCGGCAAGGGCCATTAGATCACCAGGCAAAGCACTGAGGGAAAGAGAGCCCAGATCTCTCATAAACAGGGCAGCCACACCAGCAAAGGCCAAGATGAGGCCTGCGGCTTTCCAGGGATTGAGCCGGTCGCCTTTAAGAAAGAAATGCGCTTCCAGGGCCACAAAGAAGGGAGCGGTGTAAACGAGTATATAGGTTCTGGAAGCCAGAGTGTATCCGAGTCCCACATAGATGAAGCCGAACTCAGAACCGAATAAAAGTCCGATTATGATTCCGTGAAGTAGGACACTTTTGGAAGGAAAAATAGTAATCCTTTTGGCCTTCATCCAGATGTAAATGCATAAACTTGCCACGAGAGAACGCAGCCCGGCCATGAACAGAGGGGCTAGCTCTCGGGCTCCGATCTTAATGATGGCCATGTTAGCTCCCCAGATCATAGCGAGACCCAAGAGAACAGCTATCGGTTGCCAGCGAAGTTGTGCTTGGTACATAGCGGCTATTCTGTTTTAAATAGTCAACGACCCCGCCCTTCCGGGCGGGTCTTGAAAAAAGGAAATAATTCATTAGCCGCCTCCATCCCCACCCTTCCGGGTGGGGCATTAAAGGGCGGCGGTAAAAAGTGCTTTTCGGCTAAAGCAGAATAGGAAAAATACGGTTGTGTGTCAAGTTTACATAGACCTATGATGTTGTGGGGAAGGAGGGAGGATCAAATTTATTTAGAGAGTAATTTTAGAAAACGAGAGTTTTAAAATATTGTTCCTCAAGAAAGGAATAATAGAAGAGATGAAAGCTAGTTTAAAAATTCACAATATATTGTGCTTCGTTTCAGCGCCTGTAAAGTTATTACTTCATGCCAAATGAAATACCAAAAAACAATTCAATATTGAAGCTTAGATCTGGAAACATAAAATAACCATCCCTTTTGGAACTCTAATGAAGATATCCTTTTCGTTATAATTTAAACTTCCCTTTGAAATAGGTATCCTTGACAGTTTTTGCCTTTTCTTTGGCCCATGTCTCTAATCCCATTTTTTTAATCAGGCACAAATTAAAAACCTTTGTGTTATGTGGGAACTGGGATGCTTTGTCAGCATAAGGGTGAAGATGGTCGCATGGAAACTCAGAACAATCACAGCAAAAATTGATCCCCCTATTCTCACTACATTTATAAACACTACATGGCTCAGTCATATTAAGAAAAGCTATTGTCCCGTTTTCATTTCGACATCCTCCACATACTGCCTTTTCAAGTGGAATATTTAATCTTTCAGCTATTACATTTCGCAATTTCTCGTTTTTATTTGCCAAATACATTGGACAATTAAAACAATCCAATCCACATGGTGCTGTCATCTGTGTATAATCCATGATTACCTTCTTTTATTCTTAAGCTATATATTGCAATTGATTCATACTATCGAAATTGAAGAATAGTTTGCAGAAATCTAAAACCCACAGTCTAAAAACTTTCATTGAAGAATAACTTTATCATTACATTATCAAATTCTGGAGGTTGAGGCCGAATCAAGCGTAGAATGCACAGACTGCATGTGCTTTTCAAAGCCACAACACTATAATATTTATATGGCGCTCGGCTATATAGTAATAGTGCTAAAAAACCATTGGAACATACCCCTCTTTGATAAGATCGGATATTATTGTGCCAACATAATCTACCTTTAACCCAAGATCCTCTATCTTTTCAGAGATGCCGTCACGGTCGGAGATAAACTTGCAAGCTATGGGTTTTTCAACTGCACAAATCTCCTTGGCAATTTGGGCGATATCTTCATCTTCAACAAGGAGGCGCTCAGACGGACCAAAAAAGATAACTTTGACTTTATCGATCCAACCTTCACTCATTGACCTATGCGCATATATCAGCCCTGTTAATGCTTTCTCATTTTCACTAGTAGATATGATCACCAATAATTTAGAACTCATATTAATCCTCCTTTGCAAAGTTATCCCAGCTTCCCTCCTCCATGGTGGAAAGCTCCATATATTGTATAGTTTTCATCAACCTCATTTTTATGTATTTTTGCCACAGCCTTCATCTACCCATCGAACACTTCAGTTAAAAGTTACATACGGTAGCCTTTGATTTTTTTATCAAAATAAACAAGGGCACTCCATCGAATTATGATGGAGTGCCCTTGTTTCTGCGTAGAACAGTTATTAAACTGTAGTGACATTCACTGCAGAGGGGCCCTTGTTACCTTGCTCTATGTCAAAGGTAACCTTGTCACCTTCTCTGAGAGACTTGAAGCCGCTCGCATTGATTCCTGAATGATGAACGAATACATCAGGACCGTCTTCTTGCTCAATAAAGCCGTAGCCCTTGCGGTCATTAAACCACTTCACGGTTCCATTAGCCATAGTGACAACCTCCTTTCAAATAAATTCTCACGGTTCCAAACTTCAGGTTGCCACTTCTGACAAATGGATCTTTCCCTTAGAACGAAACCCGAACACCAATAAAGACGGGCCTTTATTGATTGCTCGTATGATAATATGTTTTTAAATAAAATCAAGTTATTAATTGATAAGAGGTCACTCTTTCATGTGAAGGAGTGCCGGGAGATCGGGTTTGCCGGTCAAGAACATTAAACAGGAAAGACCCAATAAGTCAAGACCTTGTAATGTCCAGCAGTTCCCTCGGATTAAAGTTTCTTGTCATATTGGGCATCTGGGTTCTGTCTGATTTTATTACAGAATACAAATGAGACTGTCGAAAAACACTAAACTTGTGATCTTTAGCATTGTAAGTTATTGATTTTATTGGACCCAGATTTATGAATAACCCCAAGATTGGACTTTTTCGAATCTATTATGGGCTCCCCGCAATCAAAATAGCGATAGGCAGTTTCACTGCGAGGACTTTTGGGCCTTTTCCAGGATTTCTCTGATAAAGGGGAGAAGATAGACTTCCTCTATTTGGAAGGAAGACAATGCCCGGGCCAGGATTTCTATTTGGACTTCTATTGGCGCAGAAGGATCTATAAAAATCTTATAGACCCCCTTGACTTTACAGAGACCTCCCTCAATGGAAAAATCTGCCCCGCCCAATTTCTCATTGACAATCTCAATGCCCAATCTAAAAGCAAGATCTTCAAGATATTCTAAAACCTTATTGTTCTGCATACTGATCAACCCTTAGCGGTAATGTCTCTCATTTTATCCATTGATCGCAGTAAGGCGTCCGCAAGAGATGGTCTGTGGGCATTAGGCATAGCTGCTATGCCAGCTCTCTCTTCCCATCATTTCAAATACGGATCGCTTTAGGGGTACAGACTTTGACACATTGAGGGTTTCCCGCACATAGATTACAATGGTAAGCATTTTCACCAAAGACCGTTAAGGCATCGAAGGGACAGTGTTCCGCCCTTATTCTATCCCAGATAAATTTCTTTTTCTCCAATCCCTCTATCACCTCTTCCCCATTGAGGCACTTCATCTCTTTACACTGATGGCAAAGAACGGGCAGATTCAGACTGGTGTCCAGGTCATCTTTTTGGATCCGAATGGCCGATTTTTCTGTATTCATCATTCCCAAATGGAAGAGGGAGCAGACCATTTCACAGAGATGGCAGCCACTACACTTTTTTTCGTCAACCTTGATTCTCATCCACCAATTCCAAGTCTCTTCAGGGTATTCTTTTTTGGAACACCATTTTCGTCCCAGCCATGAAGCCGATAATATTTATCCAATATTTTGTTAAACTCCTTCCGCAAGATAACTTGCCCTTGGGCAGGTCCTTCTGAGATTGGTTCGTTGAAGTACCTTTTGGGAAGGGTGTCATCTTGACGTGAGAACCCATCTTTGATCAACATCATTCTTTCCAAAGTATAAATCCTTTCTCCAATGGTCCTTAAATCTTTTGGGGTAAAGCTGAGACCGGTAGAGAGGGCAATCAGCTTAGAAAATTGCTGATATTGGGGAGCGTGGGGACTTGAAAAAACTGTGAGGAAACGGCAGAAACCCAAGGCGTCACAGACCGCATTTAAGAGCTCATGCCACCAGACCATCCTTCCCTTGCCAGAGTAAGAGGAAAATCGATTGCTGACCGGACCGCCGTAAATCTTTTTCAGAACTTCCTCGGGAAGCTCCAGGACATCCAGGGAAGGACGGCTTCTCATGTGGCAAGCCCCCCGAGTGGAGGTGGCCATGCCCAGGGCGAAACTCTTGGGTAGTCTTTCGTCGGTCATCTCGATGGGTAAATTTTTGATTTCGAGGAGATAATCTTGAGAGGCTTGTCCAAAAACCTCCTTGGCAAAAGGACCTTCAGCCAAGATATTTCCAAAACCTTTTCTCTGTGCAATCTGGTGGATAAGTTCAAGGATGGACGCTCCATCTCCCCAGTCCAATGGGACCTTCGTTCTTTCCTGATCGATGATTCCTCGTTGGTATAGTTCCATTGCCCAGGCGATATAGGACCCTGTTGAGATGGTGTCAAGGCCATAGAGATTGCAAAGTTCAGTAGCATAAATGATATTCTCAAGATCAAGATTTCCCAATTTAGTCCCTAGCGAACCAATGGAGGCATATTCTGGTCCTTCCCCCTTCGTCCCTTTATACCTTCCTTCTTCGATAGAAAATCGATGGCGACAATGGGCAGGGCAACCAAAACAGGAAAGCATTCCTGTGGAATAAGGTTCCAATGCCTTGGCCTCTAGATAGTGTCCTTGATCACCTACTGTAGTATATTGATTATTACGAACGCTCAGAAAACCCATGGCATTGGCGTACTGAAAGAGGAGAGGGGTGCCATATTTTCCAAGGGCTTGAACCCATTTTGTCTCCATCAGTTTTTTCATATTTGTAAAATAGTACTTCAAATACTTTTTTGGATCTGAGATCTTGATATCCAGACTTCCCCTGACAGCCACTGCCTTCAGATTCTTAGAACCCATGACAGCACCCATCCCAGTCCTTCCAGCAGAGTTTTTCATACCAGAACGAATGGCGGAGTATCTGACCAGGTTTTCTCCAGCTGGTCCAATACAGGCGACTTGGACCTTTTCATCCCCCAGCTCGAGGCGAATTTTTTTCTGTGTTTTAACCGTATCAAGGCCTTTTAACTTTTGGCCATCGCGAATCTCTATCTCGCCATTTTTGATAAAAAGATATACCGGCCTTTTACTCTTGCCTGTAATCACCAAGTGACTCAGTCCTGCTTTGATCAGTTCGGCCCCAAAATCACCACCCATATTGGAGTCTCCAAGATGACCCGATTCTGGAGATTTCGATGTGATATTGATCCGGGAGCCGAAACCGAGAGTCCCTGTGAGGAGGCCGGCCCCGTAAATGAGGGGGTTCTCTGGGGAAAATGGATCCAAGCTAGAGGAGTAGAATTTGGACAGGAGATACATATTAACCCCTCTTCCACCTAAAAACTTTCTCCTAAGATCTAAAGAGATAGGGGCAATCTCAATCGAACCATTGTGCAGATGAATGAAGGCAATCTTTCTATCTAGCACCATCTCAGCTCAATATATGATTTGAATCCATTATAAAAGAATTGATTTCATAAAGCTTCAATTCAGCTTAATAAAGTTCCCTGAAGACAGCATAGGATAAATGCATTTGTGAGTCAATTATGATCATTCGCAAGATGTCTTGGTCAAATCTCTATAAATCCTAGAAAATGAGTCAAGAGCAAATCTGAGCCCTTGTCACGGAACTAATGCTTCTTGCCTGTCTATTATATATACAAAAATATTCAGCTATATTAAGATAAAGAAACACAAAGATAAAAAACGTCTATAGGATTAGGTGTAAGCCAGAAAAGCGAGCCTAACCTTTTCCGTGGATCAATGTAGGGTGAAAGTAAGAGAGGAGGTGTATAGTGGTTAAAGAAATTTTGATAGATAGAGCTCTAAATGAAAAGTTGCAAAAGAAACATTCAGATTTCAAGGTTAAGCTTATCGGCTTCGATTTTGGCCCCAATAAAATCCAAATACAAGCAACGATTGTCAAAGAACTCCTTGAGATAGATGAAGAAGAGGCGACAAAAGCCTTTGAGGGGTTATGCCGATCTTTCAGTGAAGTCTGTTTCGAGCATCATATCAAATTTGATCCCGTTGATCTTTTCATACTCGTGGATGATGAATTAAGAAGAGGGACAAGCACGAAATTTCAAGATGTAGATGATGGCAGTCTTTTTGCCGAAATCCTAATTCCTACCAAGGATTTTAAAGTACATGAGTATTGGAAGTATACCTTTTTGCATGAATTAGGTCATTCATGGTTTTCTATTGAGTTTTCCCCCAAGGACATGGAATTTGGTCATGAAGATCTATTTATAGACTTAGTTGTAATCTGTACTTTTAGAAAAATTCTCCCCCCACATAAGCGGGTATACCAGGAAGTAAGAAAACATAGAACATATTTTCTGACCCAACAAAGCAAAAGATTTATAGGAAAAGAGCTATATAAGCAGATATTACACGACCCAGAGGCATACTTAAGAGATTTGCAGCAAAAAATATACTCAGCAAAAACATATTAGGAGAAGAACATTATGAGATTGTAGCTTTTCATGATAAAGGGGATAAAGCGTTCTTATTAACAGGTCCAGGTGGAACTATCGAAAGAATATCGAAATCCGAAGCTGTCTCAATGGCTGAAAAAGCAAGACAAGCATCAAAGGACAGAGTAGGAAGACTTATCGAAGGACTTATCCATGGTTTACCGTAAAAATAGCAGTAACATTAAATCGCAACGTGTTTCAGTATTCATAATAGAAGTAGAAACTTATGCTGGATGGTGTGACTTTCTTCTAGATAATATATCCTTGACAGAGCATATAGCGGAATATAAGGATATGTGGGCTGAACCTTGGATTAAGTAGAATCTTTCCCTATCAGTAACCATATGGGAAAAGAAGGAGAATTTAATGGAAGAAGATCAAAGGTCATTACAGATTACTGGCGCTTTCATCAGATTTTTAGAAAAAGATGAAAAATCAGTGATTGAAAGGTTTACCTGCAAAGAATTAGAAGCAAATTTATCTAAACATGAGACGGAAAAAGGCCATCCTATCTACCAGGCCATAGAAAAGAGAATTGCAGAATTAAGAGAAATAGAGCGATACAAAAGAGAAACAGAACAAAAATGGGAAAATAGAATAATTGGGTTTATCTCAGGCCTAATTGTAGCTCTCATAATAGTCTTATTGAGAAGATATCTCTTTTCCTTCTAACAAAAGAAGGGTGCTTAGTAATGAAGTCTTTGTACAAATAATATGTAATGACCAGAACTTAGACTGCCGAACATTGATTGGATTAATGATTACAGTCGTCCGGTACCAGGACTTGTTTTCTAATAAAATTAATTTTGTAATACTTATTAGCGTAACTTCAATAGCGGCTTACAAGATAATCAAAAACCAAAAGAAGCCCTTATGGATAGTGGAGAAATCTATGGGGGCTTTTCTTTTCTATTCCTGCCCTTACAAGCTGTAACCTTTGTAAATCCTTGACTGAAAAATGGGTTTATTTTAGTTTATGTTATCTACGGCAATAAGAGGAGTTTTGGAGAAAGAATAATCTTGAGTCATAAATGCATATTAGTTTTGATGAGAAGGTATTTTCAGGAAAAGTCCGTCATCAAAGATGGCAAAAGTGAGGACAACAGAATCAGGAAACAAGTAATGCGAGAAATGAAGCAATGATTTCCTCTGCTTTGCTAGAGTACAAATTCAACAAGTACATCTATCAGGGATATGGTGCAACCGAGACCTGCGGCGGCGTATCTATGTGCCCTGTGGATATTGAAAATC
>Ga0209977_10001278_pt1 | contig 11009 bp, 10 predicted proteins | sample SumtaG_2_FD_183113 | JGI IMG/M metagenome (GOLD analysis project Ga0209977, IMG submission 183113) | Deep subsurface microbial communities from Indian Ocean to uncover new lineages of life (NeLLi) - Sumatra_00607 metaG (SPAdes) (version 2) | ecosystem: Environmental > Aquatic > Marine > Oceanic... | reverse complement strand
GGAAAATCCGAATCCATATTCTATGAAACCTGGCCCTCCTATGATGAAAATGCGATAAAAAAGGAAGAAGTGACTATTGTTATTCAGATAAATGGAAAAGTCCGCTCAAGAATTGTTGTCCCAGCAAATAGAGAAGTTGACGAGGTGAAAAGAATTGCACTTGAAGAAGAAAAAATCAAAAAGTATACAGCGGGAAAGAAAATTAAGAACTTTATTTACGTGAAGGATAAACTCCTGAATATTGTCCTGTAACTATAGTAGGGGCGTTCACTTTTTTAGTTTGTGAAAATTTTCTCATTTTTCCCTTGACAATTAAATCTTTTTTATATATCTTATAGCGGTTATATAGCTCTTTGAGATGCCTATCAAAGACATCTTCAGAGATTTTGAGTCGCAACTTGAAAGTTACTCCTACCAATGATTAAATAGGGTGGGAATAGGTTTCAACTGCGATCTCTACTCAAAAAGCGTAAAAAAATGTATAAACTAAAAACTGCATTAGAAAAAGAGAGAATAAAGCTTTTCTTCCCCCACTTTTCTCCTGATATACATACTATTACCAGAATAGAACCTTCTGCCTGCAGGGTAGCTTGTCCTGCTGGTGTGCAGGTGAAGGCTTATATCGGTCTAATAATAGCTGGTAAGTTTGAGGAAGCTCTGGAACTGATAAAAAAAGACAATCCCTTACCTGGAATATGTGGAAGGGTTTGCACACATCCCTGTGAATCTGAGTGTAATCGAAGGAAAGTAGATGAGCCTGTCGCAATCTGCGCTTTAAAAAGATTTGCGGCAGACTGGGAACTAAAAAAGCAGATCAAAAGAAATAAGCCTATCAAAAGAACAAGAAAAGAAAAAATTGCTATTATTGGCTCAGGTCCAGCAGGTTTAACCTGTGCCAATGATTTAATTAGAAAAGGATATGGAGTCACTATATTCGAAAAATTGCCTTTTCCAGGTGGAATGCTTACCGCGGGAATACCAGCCTATAGATTGCCGAGGGATGTTATAAATAAGGAAATTGAAGCAATCATAGATTTGGGGGTTGAGCTCAAGACCAACATTGAAGTTGGAAAAGATATTACCTTTGGTGAGCTGAAGAAGAAAGGCTACAAAGCCTTCTTTATAGCTATTGGTGCGCACATGGGGTTGAAGTTAAATGTACCTGGTGAGGGTGAATACAAAGGATTTATAGACTGTATAGATTTCTTAATGAGCGTCAATTCAGGTAATCACAAAAAACCCGGTAGAAAAGTGATTATCATTGGCGGCGGAAACTCTGCGGTTGATTCCTCAAGAACCGCTCTCAGGCTTGGATGCGACGAGGTTTATATTGTTTACAGACGCTCCAGAAAAGAGATGCCTGCAAATGTTTCAGAGATAGAGGAGGCTGAGAAAGAGGGCGTGAAAATTCGCTACTTGGCAGCTCCTGTGAGAATTCTTGGTGAGAATGGAAAGGTTACTGGAATGGAGTGCATAAAGATGAGATTGGGTGAACCCGATGCGAGTGGTAGAAGAAGACCTCTTCCATTAGAAGGAACAGAATTTATAATAGAGGCAGATACAATCATACCTGCCATCAGCCAGAAACCTGACCTCTCCTTCCTGCCCAAAGGACACAAGTTCAAACTTACCAAATGGGATACTTTCGAAGTAGATCCTGTTACATTTGCCACTAATAAACCAGGATTCTTTTCCGGTGGTGATGCGGTATTAGGTCCAAGCACAGTAATTGATGCTATCGCTCATGGACATTTCGCCGCCCATTCTATCGATAGATATTTGAGTCATAAGGATATTAAAAAAGGGATAAGTAAACCACAACCTGTAAGGGAATGGGGATTTGGACTGGAGATAGAGGACGAGATACCAATAAAAAGGACCTCTATTCCAAAATTGCCAATTAAAAAAAGACTGAAGACCTTTGATGAGGTTGATCTCTGTTTTACGGAAGAGCAGGCTATTGCCGAGGCAAAAAGATGTTTAAGATGTGGGCACTGCATTGAGTGCCAGGAGTGTGTATCTGGATGCAGCAGAAGATTGGTGATGCTGAGTTTTCCCCACAAAGGGATTGAGGAAATAGGCAGGAGTCCTGAATTTATCCTCAGGGTTCCAGCTAACCCTAATAAACTTCCTCTCGACGAAAGAACGAACGATATGGTTATCACCTGGAAGGATGAAAAAGAAAGAAAACACACACTCACACTCACATTGGAGCCCATAACCTGTTTTGTAGACCCAAATATGTGCAGGGGTTGTGGTAAATGCGAAGAGGTTTGTCTCTACGATGCTATCTTTCTTAGACCAACAAAAGATGGAATCCTTGTTTCGGAGATAAATGAAACCTTATGTAAAGGATGCGGGACCTGCGTCGCTGTATGCAAAACGGGAGCCATTAAGGCGAGACATTTTACTGAAAAAAGGGTTGAACAAATGATCGAGAGTTGCCTTCATTCAGAATAGTATTTCATAATGAATAATGGAAAAAAAGCACGAAGGATTTAAACCAAAAATTATTGCCTTTGCCTGTCACTGGTGTGGTGTTGGAAAGAATGAAATTAACGCGATTGAGGATTTTCCTGATTTCAAATTGATAAAACTTATGTGCTCTGGTAGAATTAACACCTCTCTTATTTTAAGAACTTTTGAGAAAGGGGCAGATGGAGTAATAGTCTTTGGATGTCCAGAGGACAAGTGCCATTACAATTTTGGCAATTTAAGTGCTATAGAAGAATATAAAACTATCAAAGCAATGATTGAACTCTTAGGAATAGAGCCAGAGAGGCTCAGATTGGAACTTGACTTTTTCAGTGAGGATGATAGACTCGATTCAGTTGTAAATGACTTTGTTGAAGGAATAAAAAATCTTGGTCCCGGGCCTATAGGTGTATTAAAATGAAAAAGAATTATGATTCAGACACAAGACCACAGAGTTAAGACCAAAGACCATAAAAACGGAGTAGCGAAACTTGTTTCGCACAGATTAGCGCAGAGCAAGCTCTGCTACTCCAGAAAATCCTGGTCTCTATTTTCATATCTTATGTCTGAATTAAAAATAAACAAGAGAAACTTTAATGGATAGAGAACTATGAAATTTTGGAGAAGACCATTAGATATTGACGAAATAAAGATCCCTAAAGGTGAAGTACACATCATCAAGGATCGATGCAAAGGTTGTGGTTTCTGTGTAGAATATTGTCCAAAGGAAGTACTCGAGATATCAGAGGAGTTTAATAAAATGGGGTATCATCCACCTTATGTAAAGAATCCTGATAATTGTTTGAATTGCCAACTTTGTGAAATGCTCTGCCCTGATTTTGCTATCTACTGTATAGAAAAGGAAGAAGAAGGGATAATTGCATAAAAAGTGAGTAATCCAACTCTATAAGATCGTGGAAGGAGATAATTTGAAAACCAACGATAAAGGTGTTTTAACAGGAACTCACAATCTCAGCGGAAACCAGGCATGTGCTGAGGGAGCCCTTGCAGCAGGATGTAGGTTTCTCTCTGCTTATCCAATTCCACCATCCATTGAAGTGATAGAGAGATTTACCCAGAGAGCAAAGGAAGTTGACGCAATTTTTATCCAGATGGAAGATGAAATCTCTGTTCTCGCTGCAGTATTGGGAGCCTCCTGGGCAGGTAAAAAGGCAATGACAGTTACTTCAGGCCCTGGACTATCTCTTATGATGGAACATATTGGTCTCGGGGTGATGCTTGAAACCCCTTGTGTAATTGTCAATGTCCAAAGGTGTGGACCATCTGAAGGTATTCCGAATTCTCCTTCTCAGGGAGATGTAATGCAAGCACGCTGGGGTTCACATGGTGATTACGAAATTATAGTAATCTATCCCAACTCTCCACAAGAGATGTTTACACAAACTATTGAGGCATTTAATCTGTCAGAAAAATACCGAACCCCTGTAGTAATTTTGTCTGACGAATCTCTCGCAAGAATGGTTGAAAAGGTTGTTATTCCACCGGCAAACAAGATTATCCTCGAACCAAGAAAGCATTATAAGGGTCCAAAGAATAAATATCTACCGTTCAAATACGACAAGGACCTTGTGCCACCAATGGTAAATGCAGGCGAAGGTTACAAGTTTCATATCACCGGGTTAACCCACGATGAAAAAGGTTACCCTGTTATGAATGAAGAATGTCAGGAACTCAATGTTCATCGGCTTGTCAGAAAAATCCGTAATTATGTTGATAATATCACAAACATAGAAGAGAAAAACCTTTCTGATGCAGAAATTGTAGTTGTCTCTTATGGAATAACCTCAAGAACTGTGGATAAAGCACTGAAGCAAGCCCGAAAGGATGGAATAAATGTAGGAAGTATACGGCTCATTACCGTATGGCCATTTCCTGATAAAGAGATAATGAAACTCTCCAAAAAAGTTAAGGCATTTATTGTTCCTGAACTGAACTTTGGGCAGATTCTCCTTGAGGTTCAGCGGTGTAACTATGGAAATGCAAAGATCCGCTTTGTTGAGTATGGTCATGAGGAAATCCAAAATTCAGATCCAATCCTCAATGCAATAAGGAGTTTAACGAAATGAAAAACGTAAAACATCCAATGGACTTTTACCTTAGAATGGACAGGATGCCCCATATATGGTGTACCGGTTGTGGAATAGGTCTTACTGCTACAGCCTTTGTTGCAGCTATGGAGAAGGCAAAACTTGATACGAATAAGGTATGTGTAGTCTCAGGGATTGGTTGTACAGGGAGATTTGCTGGTTACATCAAACTCGATTCATTTCACACAACACATGGTCGTGCCATTCCTTTTGCAACAGGTCTCAAACTCGCAAATCCCGAACTAAAAGTGGTCGTTGTTTCAGGAGATGGCGATTTGATTTCAATTGGAGGTAACCATTTCATACACGCTGCGAGAAGGAATATTGATATGGTTGTGATATGTGTCAATAACTTCATCTATGCAATGACAGGTGGACAGGTTGCTCCAACGACACCTCTTACAGCATACACTACTACCTCTCCTTACGGTAACTTTGAGCCTCCATCCAATATTCCTCAGATTGCAGAATCATCGGGTGCAGTATATGTAGCACGGTGGACAGCACTTCACATACGAAGGTTAACTAACTCAATATTTGAGGCATTAAATAAACCTGGGTTTACTGTAGTTGAGGTCATCTCGCCCTGTGCACAGTATTATTCGAGGATTAACAGATTAGGAGATGGGCTTGATATGATGAAATTCTATCATGAAAATTCACAGATAAAACACTGGGAGCCAACAGACAATCTTTATATCGATTACCAGAAAGAGATTATTGTTGGGAAGTTTGTTGATAGAGAAAGACCAACTTACAGCGAATCATACAAAAAATGGCTTGCCGAATGAAATCTTATATGAGCATAAAGCCTTCACATAAAAAAAGAGAGGGGGGCTGTCATTGAAAGCTAATCCCAAAGATGTTCGTACCGGTGTTTTCTATATTGATGGCGACGTTGCCGCTGCTGAAGGAGCTCTGGCGGCTGGTTGTAAATTTCTGGGCGGCTATCCTATTACACCTTCAACAGAGGCAGCAGAAGCTTTTGCACGAAGGGCACCACAAGTTGGAGCTATGTTCATACAGATGGAAGATGAACTTGGCTCTATAGCAACTGTTATGGGTGCATCTCTTTCAGGACAGAAAGCTATGACAATCACTTCTGGCCCCGGTTTCTCGCTTATGATGGAAACCATTGGATTTGGAGCAATGTTAGAAATACCTTTCGTTATTATCAACATTCAGCGGAGTGGACCTTCTACAGGTTTACCAACCCGCACCGGTCAGGCAGATATGATGCAAGCACGGTGGGGTTCACATGGAGAATATGAGGTCATTACCCTCTCCCCAGACTCACCACAGGAGAGTTTTGATTTTACTATTAAAGCATTTAACTTAGCCGAGAAATACAGAGCTCCTGTTATGTTGATGTCGGATGAATGTGTTGGGCATATGACTGAAAAGGTTGAGATCCCTGAGGCTGATAAGATTGATTTAGAACCAAGAAGGTTGTACAAGGGTCCTAAAGATAAATATATACCGTTTAAGCCAGACAAAGACCTTGTTCCTCCAATGGTAAAAGCTGGTGAGGGTTATCGACTCTATCTTTCCCCGCTTTCCCATGACCAGAGGGGTCATCCTTTACTAAGCCAGAAGTCAACCACAAGGAGAATCGTTGATAAGATTAGGCTTAATGCAGATGATATTATTGAGACAAAAGAGGATGGATTAGATGATGCTGAAGTCGTGGTTGTATCTTATGGGATAACTTCAAGGGTTGCATACAGAGCAATTGAGCAGGCAAGAAAATCGGGGATAAAAGTTGGGATTTTCAGACTTATAACAGTATGGCCATTCCCTGATAAAAGAATAACTGAACTTGCAAAAAGAGTGAAGGGTTTTGTTGTTCCAGAAATTAATTACGGTCAGATTGTGTTTGAAGTGGAAAGATGTGTTCACGGAAATGCGAATGTCGTGCTTGTTCCCCATGGAGGAGGATGGGTTCATAACCCGGATGACATACTTGGAGCCATTAAACAGATTATGAAAGCGAAGAAGAGATACGAAGGTATTTTTGAATATAAGACTGAATTAGAAAAGTTAATTTTTGGAAGTGGCGTGCAGAAGAAATGAAACAACATCCAATCCTTAGTGCACTTGTTAATGCCATAAAGATTTCAGGAGTAGATAAAAACAAGGTGTGTGTGGCATCGGACATCTTTTATTCCCCACAGGAAATAGAACCCCTCGGATTCGACTTCTTCCAAACACCTCGCGGAAGACCGATTCCATTTGGAACAGGACTAAAACTCGGTAATCCAGAATTAAAGGTTGTTGCTTTGACGGGTGACCTATCGACATTAGGAGGGAACCATCTGGTCCATGCCGGAAGAAGGAACATGGAACTCGTTACGGTGTGTATCAATAACTTCGTCTATCCTCTCGAACCTGGTAAAGAGTCAGCCAAATATATGTTCTCCACCTATTCAAATTTTGAACGCCCGTTTAATATTCCGCATCTTGGAAGATCGTGTGGCGCAGTATTTGTCGCACGATGGACAGCATTGCACACAAAAGAACTATCCACGTCCGTGGCAAAGGCTCTTAACAAACCAGGTTTTTCTGTTATTGAAGTAATTTCACCTGGTGGAAATTACTTTCCGGGAATCGATTCATTAGATGAAGAGTCAAATTTGATAAAATACTGGTACGAACATTCTGAGATAAAAAACGGGGAAGACACAATGAATCTTGAGATAGAGAGTGGAAAGGAAATCATAGTTGGAGAATTCATAGAAAGAGAACGTCCAACATTTATCGATTCATATAATGCAAGACTTTCTGAAATTATGGGTGATAAATTTGTTCCTTATGGAGGTAAAAGTTACTGAGATTAGATTTGGAGGATTCGGCGGACAGGGAATTATCAGATCCGGTATTATTGTAGGAAGAGCTGCCTCCATTTACGATAACAAGTTTGCTACTATGAATCAGTCATTTGGACCAGAGGCAAGGGGAGGAGCATGTAGTTCCCAGCTCGTCATATCAAAAGATAGGGTTCTCTATCCATATGTTACAAGGAGCGATATTCTCGTTGCATTGTCTCAGGAAGTATATGAAAAGTTTGAACCAGAACTGAAAGATAATGGCTTACTTCTTTATGACTCAGACTTAGTCGAAGTGAAAAAAACGAAAAGGATTAAGCTTTACTCTATTCGAGCAACCAAATTTGCTGAAGAATTGGGAAATCGAATCATTGCAAATGTTGTCATGCTCGGTTTCCTTACCGCTATTACGAAAGTAGTATCGGTAGAAGGGATGAAGAAAACGATTCCAGCATCAGTACCTGAAAGATTTATCGAACTCAATATCAAGGCATTTGAAAATGGCTATGAGTACGGTCTCAAACAGATCAAAAAACATTGAACGAATCACAGGGATTGGAAGAGAATATAAGAGATATAATGAATATGAAAAATAATAACTTCTTTAAATCTCTTAAAATCCCTGTTAAACAAAGTAAGTAGAATACACGTGGCTACAGTATATGAAATAATCAGAAAAACAGAAGCATATCTATGTCAGGACTGTGGTAAATGCAGTAGTGTTTGTCCTATCTCAAGATTAAACAGTGGTTACTCACCGAGAAGGCTTCTGACAACTTCACTCAAGGACGAAGAAAAGAGCATAATTTCGAATAAGGCAATCTGGAACTGTCTTACCTGTGCACGATGTCTTGAGGTATGCCCGCAGGGTATTAATTATATGGAGCTTACAAAGGGGTTCAGAGCAGTAGCTCATAAAGAAGGGGAGGAGACTGTTTGCTCTCATGGTGGAGCTTTCCAGTCACTTATGAGAATAATGACAAGCAACAAACTACAGCAGGATAGGATGGGGTGGATCCCAAAATCTGCACAGATAAAAACAGAGGGAGATATTCTACTCTTTGTTGGCTGTCCTCCATATTTTGATGTCTTCTTCTCCGACATTGGTGTTAAAACCCTTAACGCATCATTAAGCACTCTTACATTATTAAATAAAATTGGCATAGAACCTGTTTTGCTTCCAAACGAAAGATGCTGTGGACATGACCTTTTATGGGGGGGAGATTTAGAACATTTTCTTAAATTAGCAAAACACAATATAAAAGAGATAAAGAAATCGGGAGCAAAAAAGGTAATCTTTACCTGTGCAGAATGTTTTCGTACATTCAAGATTGACTACAACGAGCATCTCGGAACTTTAGGGTTTGAGGTAGAACATATAAGTACATTCCTTCTCCCATATATAAAGGATGGAAAACTTACCTTTAAGGCAAGCAAGAAAAGGGTTACCTACCAGGACCCTTGCAGACTCGGGAGACACATGGGAATATATGATGAACCGAGGGAACTACTGAATGCTATCCCTAAACTCGAACTTATAGAAATGGATAAGAATAAGGCGAACGCGCTCTGCTGTGGAACAACTGCATGGCTCAACTGTGACATATTTTCAAAGAGAATGCAAACACAAAGACTTCTTGATGCAAAAAAAACAGGTGCTGATATGCTAACAGTTGCCTGTCCAAAGTGTGAAATACACTTGAAGTGTACACTCAACGAAAAAACAAACGAACCTATGCAAAAAATTGATATTAGATACTTCACAACCCTATTAAGTGATAATATCAAGGAAAATAAGTAAAGCCCGAAATTACGAAAATGGAAAGAACAGTAATGTTAATTTTGGAGTGCAAAATCGGTGATTTTGCAGTGCAACGACACCGTCGTTGCACTCCATATTTAATACATTAGTGAAGGGGGGTGAATTCAGTGCCTGATGAAGATTTAAGGATAGGTGTTTTTGTCTGTGAATGCGGTGTAAACATTGCTGCAACTGTGGATTGCGATGAACTTACAGAGTTTGCAAAGAGCCTTCCAGGTGTTGCATTTTCTGTTAAGAATAAGTATACCTGCTCGGAACCAGGACAGCAGGAAATAAAAAATGCAATCGGTGAACATAAACTTAAGAGGATTGTTGTTGCAGCCTGTACACCACGTATGCATGAACCGACATTTAGACAATGTGTAAGTGAAGTAGGAATCAACCCATACCTGATGGAGATGGCAAATATCAGGGAACATTGTTCCTGGGTTCATGGCGCAGACAAGAAAAGGTCAACAGAGAAAGCAAAGGACATTATAAAGGCAACGGTTGCAAGGGTGAGAAACCTTGAGTCACAGACAGAGATTGAAGTCCCTGTTACACAGCGTGCACTTGTTATAGGCGGTGGTGTTGCAGGTATGCAGGAAGCCCTTGATCTTGCAGATACAGGTTATCCAGTCTATCTCGTTGAGAAGAGCCCAACCATAGGTGGAAAGATGGCTCAGTTAGACAAGGTCTATCCGAGTATGGACTGAGCAATATGAATCCTCGGTCCGAGGATGATGGATGTCGGTCGACATCCCAATATTACACTCCTGACATACTCCGAAGTTGTAGATGTTTCTGGATACATAGGAAACTTCAAGGTAAAGATAAGGAAAAAGACAAAGTATGTAGATGAAAGCACCTGCAATGCCTGCGAGGAATGTGTAAAGGTTTGTCCAGTTGTTGTTCCAGATGAATTTCAGATGGGCTTCGCCTCAAGAAGGGCTATCTACATCCCATTTCCCCAAGCAGTTCCATCGTCCTATCTAATCGATATGGAAGCCTGTCTTGGAAATTTCCCTATAGCCTGTGGTAAGTGTATGGATGTATGCGATCAGAATTCAATAAATTACGATATGAAGGATGAAATTATAGAAGTGGAAGTAGGCACAATCATTGTTTCACCAGGCATTGATATGTATGACCCGACTGAACATGATGAATATGGTTACACAAAGTTTGAGAATGTTTTGACAAGTATGGAATTTGAGAGACTCATGGGACCAACGGGACCGACAGCAGGCAATATTATCCGTCCCTCCGATAGAAAAACACCTAAAACAGTAGGGTTCGTGCAGTGTGTTGGTTCAAGGTCTAAGAAAAAGGGTAATCCTTACTGCAGTAATATTTGCTGTATGAATACAGTAAAAGAAACCCTTCTTTTAAGTGAGTACTCTTCTGATATAAAATCAAAGGTTTTCTACATGGATATGAGGACGTTTGGAAAAGGCTTTGAGGACTTCTTGAAGAGGAGTAAGGAACACGGTGCAATATATATAAGAGGTATTCCAGGAGAAATCGAGGAAGACCCGAGAACAAAGAATCTACTATTGACTATCGAAGATACGATGACTGGAAAGATAGAACAGCATGAGGTGGAGATGGTGGTTCTTGCAACAGGCATTACTCCGAGGGTGGATAGCGGAGGTATAAGGAAATTACTAACCCTGACAACAACCTCGGATGGATTCTTGATGGAGCAACATCCTAAATTGAAGCCGGTTGAAGCCCCTACTGCTGGTGTTTTTCTTTCAGGTTGTGCAGAATCACCAAAGGATGTAAGAGAAAGTGTTC
>Ga0209977_10001277_pt1 | contig 11009 bp, 10 predicted proteins | sample SumtaG_2_FD_183113 | JGI IMG/M metagenome (GOLD analysis project Ga0209977, IMG submission 183113) | Deep subsurface microbial communities from Indian Ocean to uncover new lineages of life (NeLLi) - Sumatra_00607 metaG (SPAdes) (version 2) | ecosystem: Environmental > Aquatic > Marine > Oceanic... | reverse complement strand
CACAAAATTTAGTAAAGGAAAAGATAGTTCCTGGAAAATTAATTGCCTATTATCTTGCGAGAACCCAACAGGTTTGGAATAAACTTGGAATACCCCTTGAAAAAATTAGATTTAGAGAAGTTGATAAAGATGAAAGGGCTTTTTACAGCCTTGTTACATTTGATTTTGAGGTTTTAACGAGTATTGGTTGGCTTGAATTGATAGCAAATAATTATAGGACAGACTATGATTTAAAAGGCCATATGGAGCATTCTGAGAGTGACTTACAATATATAACCGATGAAGGCAAGAAAATAATTCCCCATATATGGGAAATCTCTTCTGGATTAGATAGGACGATGTTTGCCTTAATTGAGAACTCTTTCAAGAAAGGAAAAGAAGGAATTTATCTTTCATTAAATCCCATAATTGCTCCTTACGATTGCGCTGTTTTACCTTTAGTGAATAGAGAAGACATTTTAAAACTTTCAAAAGAAGTCGATAAACTCTTAAGAGATTCTTGGTTTGATATTTTTTATGATAGAGGAGGAAGCATTGGCAGAAGATATGCTAGAAATGATGAAATAGGAACTCCTTTTTGTATAACTATTGATGGAGAAAGCATAAAAAGAAAAGATGTTACTATAAGAAATCGTGATACGACAAAACAAATAAGAGTAAAAATGTCAGAACTTAAAAATATTTTAAGAAAACTTGTCAAAGGAGAGATTGAATTTGAGAAAGCTGGAAAAGTTTTTAGATAATTTTAAACTTTATAAGTAAAATGGCTGCACTGGGAGTCGAACCCAGGACCTCTTGCTCATGAGACAAGCGTTCTGCCACTGAACTATGCAGCCAAAATTAACAAATATATTTAATTTAAAAGTTTTGAGGTTTAAGAGAAAGAGATTATTTCTTCTTTTCTAATCTTGCTAAAAAACCTGCCATCTGGTTTCTTATTTTTTTACTTGGCATGGTTTTTCCCAAAATTTTCTTATTTTCTTCAAAGCTTTTATTGAACTGAATACCTTTCTTTATTAATTCATTAGCAGTTCTTTTTACCAACTTTGATTTTATTTTTCCCATGATATTCTTCGTACTTAGATATTTTTAAAAGTTTTTATTTCAGTTTTTCTATAGAATGAAGATTTTTTACAGCCCTTATTAATTCGTGAACTTTTTTTAAAGGCTCGCCCAAGCTTAGAATTATATAAGACAAATTAAATCCAGCAGATTTTTTCGCTGCTTTTATTATATCATTGTCGCTTATTCTCTTTTTATTATAAGCAATTACAATTTTTTCTCCTTCAGTATCTTTTACTCGCAATATAATTTCATTCCTACTAAAACCAATTATGTCAATTAATTCTGTTGATTTTTCCGTCAAAAATTCCTTTACCTTATTAAAAAAATTCCTTTCTTTTTGAGATGTTTTTGATATTTTCTTTTTTTGAGTTCTTTTTGTTCTTTCTCTTTTTCCAGTATCAAAAATACCAAGGGTTTTTTCTGTCTTTTTCTTCTCAATTTTCTTAGGTTTTTCCGCAATCCCGAATTCTGTTATTGGAATTGTAAAATATCGCCAAAAGATTTCCTCATCTTTTTTAAAAGGAACTGCAAAATCTTTTATTTCTCTTAAAGCAACTCTGATTGCAGGATCTTGTTCAGAATCTTTAATAATTTTTTTTCCTTTTAAAAATATAAAGGCTTCTTTTTCCTTGCTTTTTAAATGATGTGAGAATTTTTCAAGTAATTGTTCTTGTCCTGGTAGATAATATAGGGGGGAATTACCAACTTTCATGTAACTTATTTTTATTCTTTTCTCAGAAGCAAGCTCAGAGAGAAAAGCTGAAGTGAAAAGTACACTTGATTCTATTTCTCTTGCAATATGAACTGGAAGACCTGGCCCGTTTCTTCTTAAAATAAAGATTATTTTTTCTTTTATCTCAGTGGTATCTTGTGTTGGCATAATTGAGATAAATATGGTAAGGTTATAAATATTTTTATGGTCTAATCCATCTTACTTCATAATAACTTATATCCCCTTCTTCGTCGACAATTGCTAAAAGTAGATTTTTCTTTGTGCTATGTGCTACGCGATTTTTTGCAGAAAACTCATGCCAAGTTAATCTTTTAGATTCATGATCAGCAAAAACTATCCATTTAGCATGTTTTTTCCCAGGCTTTGCACCCTTTTCATAAACCCTAAAGTCTGCTCCGAATTTAAGAGCTGTTTTTATAATATAACCCCTTTCCCTTAAATCCCTAAATACAGGATATTTAATATGAATTCTTTTATCAGCTCTCTGGGCTTTTTTCATTAAGTCTTTTGATGAAATTTTTTTTCTTCCAGAGAAAACATCCATTTTTTTCTTCTCAACAAGAAAAAGGGATTCTGATAAAGAATATTGAATTTGTTCTCTCAAGAGCTCACCAAAATAACTTTTTTTATGAAGGGAAAATGCTTCTACAGAATTACTTGAAATGTTTTCACCAACAATATGAGCTAAGATTTTGTCCATATTTTTTAGAGTTAAGGATAATATTTAAAAGTTGCTGAACTGTTCTTTAATATTATGGTTAAGAAAAGCGTTAAGAATAAGGTAGAATCCAAATATGACTTCAAAAAAATTGAAGCAAAATGGCAGAAAAAGTGGGAAAAGTCTAAGATTTTTCAGGTGAAGGAAGATAAGAAAAAAAAGAAATTTTATGTTTTGGATATGTTTCCTTATCCATCTGCAGAAGGGTTGCACATTGGTCACGCATTTGTTTTCAGTCTCGGGGATATTATTGCAAGATTTAAGAGGATGCAAGAATTTAATGTTCTTTATCCAATAGGTTATGACAACTTCGGACTGCCTGCTGAAAATGCGGCAATCAGTGCTAAAATCCATCCAGAAGAATATACTAAGAAATCTATAGCAAATTTCAAAAAGCAGCAAAAAGCAATGGGCTGGAGCTATGACTGGTCGAGAATGTTCAAATCCAGTGATTCTACTTATTACAAATGGGACCAATGGATTTTTTTAAAAATGTTTGAAAAGAGAATCGCTTATCGAAAAAAAGCTCCTGTTAATTGGTGTCCCAAATGCAAGACTGTCTTGGCAAATGAACAGGTTGTTAATGGATGTTGCTGGCGGCATGAAGATACAAATATTAAAATTCAACATCTTGAGCAATGGTTTCTCAAGATTACAGATTATGCAGATGAACTACTGGAAGGCCTGAAAAAAATAGACTGGCCAGTCAGAGCAAAAACTATGCAGAAAAACTGGATTGGAAAAAGTCACGGAGTTGATATTGACTTTGAAGTTGAAGGAGAAAAATGGTCTGTTTTCACGACAAGGCCTGATACGATTTACGGAGTTACTTTCATGGTTATTTCTGCCCAGCACCCAAAACTTATGGAAATTGTCACAAAAGAACAGAGAAAAGAAGTTGAGAAATTCCTGGGAAAAATAAAAACCGTAAGCCAAAAATCAATTAAAGAAATTGAAGAGCTTGAGAAAGAAGGTATTTTTACAGGAAGTTACGCAATAAATCCCATTAATGGTGAGAGAGTTCCTGTTTATGCAGGAAATTTTGTTATCACTGATTATGGTTCTGGAATGGTCATGGCTGTTCCTGCGCATGATCAGAGAGATTTTGAGTTTGCAGAAAAATATAACATTCCTGTGAAAGTTGTTATTGAGCCAAAAGATTACGAGATTTATGAAAGAAAAGGGCAATTACCTAAAGCTTATACAGGAGAAGGATTTCTGATTAATTCTGGAGAATTTAATGGTTTGGAAAGCAGAAAAGCAAGTGAAAAAATAACAAAACATTTTGAAAAGAAAAAACAAGGAAGGAAAGCTATTCAGTACAAGCTAAGAGACTGGCTGATTTCCCGCCAGAGGTATTGGGGCACGCCGATTCCCGTTGTATATTGTGAAAAGTGCGGAATTATTCCTGTTTCTGAAAAAGATTTGCCCATAAAGTTACCAATGCACGTTAAATTTGGAAAAGGAAATCCTCTGACCACTAATAAAAAATTTCTAGAAGCAAAATGTGCAAAATGCAGAGGAAAAGCAAAAAGAGAAACAGATACGATGGATACTTTTGTGAATTCTTCGTGGTATTATTTAAGATATACTGATCCAAAAAACAGTAAAAAGATTTTTGATTCGAAAAAAGCGAATTACTGGATACCAATTGACCAGTACATAGGTGGTCCAGAACATATAACAGGACATTTAATGTATATCAGATTTTACACCAAATTCCTCCGAGATATTGGATTATTAAATATAGATGAACCTGCTTCGAGATATTTCACACAGGGAATTGTTCACGGAAAAGATGGAGAAAAAATGTCAAAATCAAGAGGCAATATAATTGAACCCTTGGATCTTATTCATAAGTATGGTGCAGATTCTCTGAGATTTTATCTTGTTTCCAATTCTTCTCCAGAGAAAGATTCTATTTGGAGTGACAAAGATATTGTTGGGAGTTTCAAGTTTGTAAACAGGGTTTATGAATACTTTAAAAAATTCAAACAAGGAAAATCAAGCCCGAGATTTGAAAGTAAGTTAAATAAATCAATTAAAGAAGTGACAGAATATGTGAATGACTTCAAGCATAATCTGGCTGTGATTATAATTAGGGATTTATTTAATAGCTTTTCTGAAGAAACCATATCTAAAAAAGACGCAGAAACTTTTTTGATTATGTTACATATTTATTGCCCATTTGTGACAGAGGAACTTTGGCAGAATTTTGGTCATCGAAATTTTATAAGTCTGCAAAAATGGCCTGTTGCCGACGAGAAAAAGATAAATGAGAGATTTGAAAAACAGGAGCAGGAACTTAAGAAATTAATTGAAGACATTAACAAGATTGTAAAACTTCTCAAGAAAAAATCAAAGAAAGTTTTTGTTTACACACTTCCTAATGAAAAAAAAATTTATCAGGAGAACATTAATGAGATTAAAAAAAGAACCAGTATCGATGTAGGAGTTTATGCAGTGGATGATAAGGACAGATATGATCCTGAGAACAAATCAAAGAAAGTTAAGCCCGGCAGACCAGGAATTTATCTGGAATAAAATGAAAATAAAAAAAAGAGGGGTTGAATTCAGGTATTTTTTAATAATTCTTTTTGTGGTTATGATTCTTGCTTTGGTTGCTATTGATATTGCTAATAAATCTATCAGAATTCTGGTTTGTAATGACGGAACTTTTTATGATGATTGCTCATTGATGAAACCTTATTATTGTGAAGAAGGTATTTTGATAGAAAAAGCCTCTGTCTGTGGATGTAGTGAGCTAGCAACAAAATTAGAAAATACCTGTGTCTCAAAATATCAGACAAATCCAAAAAATATTTTTCTTAATTATCTTCTTCGGGGAGAAGAAGGAGAAATAGATTTCACAGTTTATGAAGGAATGTATGATTATCTTTCAAATGTTTCAAGGTCTATTTATTATTCTGCTGATGAAATTCCGTCAAGAGCTGATTTTAAACTTAAAAATATGAATGAAGAAGAGCAAAGAGAGTTATTGCTGCCTTTGGTTGTAAAAATACAGGAAATTACCGACGATAAAAATGATCAGATGAGGATTGCGATAAGCCTGGTTCAAAACATTGATTATGGTTTTTCAAATAAAACTGACTCTTTTGCAGGAAATGAGATAAATTATTCAAGATATAGTTACGAAGTTTTATATGACGGCCAGGGGATTTGCGGTGAGAAATCTACTCTTCTAGCTTTTCTTTTAAGAGAAATGGGTTACAATGTTTCTCTTTTTTATTATGCACAGGAAAATCATGAGGTGATTGGGATTGGATGTTCTGTTAGCAAGAGTTTTGATGATACAGGCTATTGTTTTATTGAAACAACAGGACCGGCGATACTGGGTGATGATTCAATTGAATATGTTGGGGGGATAACCTTGAGTTCAGAGCCGCAGATTATGATTCTTTCTGAAGGAGATTCTCTTGGAAAAAATTTGTATGAATACAGAGATGCAAAAATAATGAAACGGCTTCGACAAGGGAAATTTGTTTTATTTAGGAATTCAAAACTGGAGGAACTCCAAGAAAAATATGGATTGGTTGAAGTTTATAATCTTGGGTAAATCTTTAATCTACAATAGCTTTTATCCTTCGAATTCCTGACGCAGATGATTCTTCTTTTTTGATTTTGAATTTTCCGATTTCATTTGTATTTTTTACATGAGGTCCTGTGCAGATTTCTTTTGAAAAATTTCCGATGCTGTAAACATTGACTATATCAGGATATTTTGCGCTGAATTCTGATTGTATTCCTATTTTCAGAGCTTTTTTTAGAGGCATTTCTTCACTTGTAACTTTTAATCCTTGGGAAATCTTTTTATTAACTAGCTCTTCAACTTTTTTTATCTCTTTTTCAGTGAGTTTTCTTGGAAAATTGAAGTCAAATCTAAGTCTTTCAGGAGTTATATTTGAACCTCTTTGTCTAATATTTTTATCTAAAACTTTTTTGAGAGCTTCGTTTAAAAGATGCGTGGCTGTGTGAAGTTTTATTGTTTTTTCAGATTGGTCAGCTAGTCCTGATTTGAAACTTCCTGAAGAAGCTGTTCTTGAGAGTTTCTGGTGTTTCGCTAGTTCTTCTTCAATTCCTTTTTTATTGATATTTATCTTTTTTTCTCTAGCAAGTTCTTCTGTCATTTCTATAGGAAATCCATAACTCTGATATAGAAGAAATGCATCTTTCCCAGAAAGTTGTTTTTTATCCTTTGTAATTTTGTTAAAAACTTTTAGCCCTTTATCAAGAGTTTTGTTAAACTTAGTTTCTTCTTCTTTTATTATCTTAATAATCTCTTTTTTATTTTTCAATTCTTTATAATTATTATAAATCTCAAAAACAGGTTCTGTGATTTGTGTTATGGAATCTTTTAATTCTAGTTTTTTGGCATATCTTACAGCCCTTCTTAGAAGTCTTCTTAAAACATATCCCTGTCCTGTGTTACTTGGCAAAACACCGTCGGCAATTATAAAAATAGCAGCTTTAATATGGTCGGCAATTATCCTCATAGCTTTCTCATTTTCTTTGTATTTTTTTCCAGAGAGCTTCTCAATCTTTTTTATGATTGGAAGAAAAGTTTCTGTCATGTAATCATCATCTAAATCATTTAAAACAACGAGAGTTCTTTCAACCCCCATACCAGTATCTATATTTTTTTGCTTTAGCGGCTCATATTTTCCTTTTTTTGTCTTATTATATTGCATAAAAACATCATTCCAGATTTCAAATCTATTTACAAACATTTCAGTGCATGGTCCGCAAGGTCCTGTTTTTCCTGCAGGCCCCCACCAATTATCTTTTTTTCCTAGAAATTTTATTTTATTTATTCCCAGAAATTTCCAGATTTCTGCAGATTCTGTATCTTTGGGAGCATTTTTATCTCCAGAAAAACAAGTTATTGATATTTTTTCTTTTGGAATTCTTAGAACTTTTGTTAGGAATTCAAAGCTGTATTCAATTGCTTGTTTTTTCCAATAATCTCCAAGACTCCAGTTTCCTAACATTTCAATAAAAGTATGATGGGAAGTATCTCCAACTTCTTCAATATCTGTTGTTCTTATGCATTTCTGAACATTTACAAGTCTTTTTCCAAGGGGATGTTTTTGTCCCAGAAGATAAGGGATTAATGGGTGCATTCCTGCAGTTGTGAATAAAACAGTTGGATCGTCTTTTGGAATTAGAGATGCATTGGGGATTATCTTATGGTCTTTTGATTCAAAGAATTTAAGGTATTTTTGGATGAGTTGTTTTCGATTCATCATTTAAAATAGAATCAGAGTTTTAAAAATTGTTTTTAAACTTCTCTGCGTTGGAGCTCATTAAGTCTTTTTTGGATTTCCTGTAATTGTTCTTCTATGTTTCTTTCAGGAGATTTTATTTTCTTAGATTTAGGTTCTGTTTTCTCCTGCCCTTCTTTTCTGAGTATATCTGGAATTCTTAGTTTTGGGAGGGTTTTTTGTAATTTTCCCAGATTCATTTTCAACTCCTTTATTTTTTTATAAAGTATTAATTTTAGTTCAAGTTCTCCGGATTTATAAATGCCATATTCCCTTATTGCTTTTGCAATTCTTAGTAAAGTAATCTGTGATGAAAGGATATCTCTTTTTGTCTGTAGAGCTTCTCCATATCCAAGTTTTACATGTATTAAGTTTTCTTTAATCATTTTTATCTCATACTTTAGAAAAAATATCTTTGTTCACTTTTTCTATTTGTTCTTTCATAAATCCTACTTCATTCTCCCAAGTTTTCAGTTCATCCTCTTCTTTTTCTTTTATTTTTCTTATGTCTCCAAGAATTCCATCAATTTCTGATATTTTCTTTTTCGTTTCATTGAAAATTTTTAATGCTTCTTCAAATCGATCTATTCTTATGAATATGGGTTCTGTAATACTTTTCTCTCTTTCAACATCATATTTTTTTAATCTTGAAGGTTTTTCTTCCCCTATTTCTTCTGTAAGCGGCTTTCTTGCCGGCTCCTGCATCATTCTCATTTCATCTTCATCCAAGAAGTCATCTGCAAGGAGCTCGTCCTCTTTTTCTCCAGCAACGGCCTCTTTTATTGTATTACGAGAAAATCTTGTTCCTAGAGAATTAGGTGGAAAACTAGGTAATTTGTGTATTTGTTTTTCTTCATCATCCGCTCTTGGAAGTTCAGGAAGTTTTGGGAGCTTTGGAAGAGCAGGTACAGAAGTTTCTTTTTTTCCCTCTTTCTTTTTTTTAAATAAACCCATTGTATTACTTGAATATAGATTTTTTGATATATATAAAATACACTTCAGGTTTAAAAACTTTTATTTTTTTATTAAGATTATGAGTTAAACCGAAAGGTATTTAATTTAAACAGCTTTTTATTTAAAATTCTCGGAATAAAATAATGACAGAAAAAAAGACAAAAAAGAAAATTACAAGGAAAAAAGTAACAGAAGAGAAAAGCAAATTAAATCAGACTAAGACTCAAGATAACTCTCTAAAAAAAATTCTTAAAGAGGTTGTGGCTCTTATTGCAGGAAAACAGGCAGAAGACATAGTTGATTTATTAGATGCAAAGAAACACATAAATGAATTTATTATAGCAAAAAAATTAGATCTTACGATTAATCAGACAAGAAATATTTTATATAAAATTTCTGACCATGGGCTTGTTTCTTATATAAGAAAGAAAGATAAAAAGAAAGGATGGTATACTTATTTCTGGAAAATTGAAGTTTTGAAATCACTTGAATTTATGAAGAATAATTTACTTAAAACAATAGATCAGTTGGAACATAAGATAAAAAGTAGAGAAACTAAAAGATTCTATATTTGTGAGAGGTGTAATCTAGAACTTAGTGAAGAGAACGCCCTTCTTTATAATTTTACATGTAATGAATGTGGAGATATCCTTGCCTTAAAAAATAACACAAAATTTGTAAGAGAAATGAAGAAAAACTTTGAAAAACTAAAAAAAGATTTGGTGTTTCTGGAAGAAGAAATAAAAAAAGAAACCGAAAAAATAGAGAAGATTAAATTAAAAGAAATAAAAAAAGAAGAAAAAGCAAAAGCCAAAAAAAAGCCAAAGAGAAAAAAATCTGTTAAGAAAAAGAAAATTATTAAAACGATAAAAAAGAAGCCGATTAAAAAAACAACAAAAAAATTAAAACCCAAGCTTAAAACAAAAAAGAAAACTGTTAAGAAAAAAATAAAAAAGAAATCGAGAAGATAATTCTAAAATGGCAAGAGTTTATAGTTTTCGTCCCAAGAAAAAAAGAAGAGTTTTTGGTTCACTTAGTGTAACTATGATTATAATTTTGGTTAATATTATGGCCTATATATTTTTTATGATCTTGATTGGGTCAAATTTCCCTTTAGATTATATTGCAATAAAACCAGCAAACATTCTTCAAGGAAAATATTTGTGGACATTTATTACAAGCATGTTTATGCATGGATCTCTTTTTCATATTTTTGCAAACATGTTTTCATTGTTTTTCATTGGATCACTTGTTGAAAAAATTCTTGGGGCAAAGAGATACTTTTATTTTTATATGCTTGCAGGTTTGCTTGCAGGAGTATTTTTTGTTCTTTCATCTTTAATTTTTACTGCTGATTACAATACTTTTGCTGTTGGAGCATCTGGAGCTTTATTTGGAGTAGTTGGTTTGCTTGTTCTTTTAACTCCAAATCTTCCTGTTTTTATTATGTTTATTCCAATTCCGATAAAAATGAAATATGCTGGTCCTGGAATTCTTATTGCTTTGTGGTTTATCTCAATTGCAGGAAATGTGCCTATAGGAAATACAGCTCATTTTGGAGGACTTATTGTTGGGATAGCTTATGGGATATATTTAAGAACCAAATATAAAAGAAAAATAAAACAAATTAGTAGAATGTTTAGTTGATGGCAAGAAAAAAAACAAAATTTTTTTTTACAGAAAATTATAGAAAAAGCTGGGAGTATATTAAAGAATCCAGAAATTTTATTTATACAATCTTGATTATTTTCCTTGTGTTTGCTTTTATTGGTGCTTTTGTTCCTGTTCCAGAACTTCTTGAGAGACAGATTCTTGAATTTATCGGGGAATTGTTAAGAAAAACAGCAGGAATGTCTCAAGAAGAATTGATAAGTTTTATTTTTTTAAATAATCTTCAAAGTAGTTTCTTTGGAATGATATTTGGAATTGTCTTAGGAATTTTTTCAGTGATAACTTCTGTTTTAAATGGATACCTCCTTGGATTTATTTCTTCAAGAGTGGCTTATGAAGAAGGAATCCTTATTTTGTGGAGACTCCTTCCACATGGAATTTTTGAATTGCCTGCATTATTTCTTTCAGCAGGGCTTGGCTTAAAATTAGGTTTTCCTTTTATCTATAGATATTTTGACTATTACTGGAAAAGAAAGAATATCTTCGCCTTATTTGGTACCTTTTTTTTGATACCAATAATTCTGACTCTTATATTAAATAAAAATCTGAGAAAATATCAGTTTAAAGATTTTCTTTTTAAGTTAAT
>Ga0209977_10001275_pt1 | contig 11011 bp, 7 predicted proteins | sample SumtaG_2_FD_183113 | JGI IMG/M metagenome (GOLD analysis project Ga0209977, IMG submission 183113) | Deep subsurface microbial communities from Indian Ocean to uncover new lineages of life (NeLLi) - Sumatra_00607 metaG (SPAdes) (version 2) | ecosystem: Environmental > Aquatic > Marine > Oceanic... | reverse complement strand
TCGATATCATACGGCTTTTCTCCGCGGAATCCTTGGAGGATCTTATGCGTTTTTGTCCGGGTGATCATCATGGTCGCGGTGAGTTCGCGGATAGGGGCCAGCCTGAATGTGACATCCTCAAGGGCCTCCACATAGATTCCTCCCATCCCGAACATCAAGATAGGGCCGAACTGAGCATCTCTGTTCATGCCCAGGATGATTTCTTTGCCCTCGGGAGCCATTTCCTCGACGATCATTCCTCTGATTTCTGCATTTGGCTTTTTGGCGAGGACTTTCTTGAGAATTGCTTGGAATGCTCTCCGCACTTCGGTCTTATTCTTCAAGTTGAGCTTGACTCCCCCGAAATCAAATTTATGAAGTATGTCGGGAGAGGCGATCTTCAAGACGACAGGGAATCCTATCTTTTCGGCGGCTTCTATGGCCTGGCGTTCATTCCCAGCCAGAAATGATTTGACCACAGGGAAATTATAAGCCTTGAGGATTTCGTAGGATTCCTGCTCCAGAAGAAACTGGCGTCCTTCTTTTTTAACTGAATCCACGATTTTTTTCGCCCTGGATTTATTCACTTTGTATTTTTTTATGCCGGTTTGGGGGCGACGCTTCCACCGTGTGAATTTGGTCATCTCGGAAAGGGCTCTGGCAGCTGATTCGGGAAACCTGTAATCCGGGATTCCGTTTTCTTCCAGGATCTCGATTCCTCTGGAGACGTCGTACACACCTAAAAAACAACTCAAGATAGGTTTTTTAAATTCCTTGGACACCTGTACGATTGTCTCGGCGATCTTCTCCACGTCAGTAAAGGCAGTCGGAGTGAGGATGATGATACAGGAATCAACGTTTTTATCTTTGAATATTTCTCTAAGAGTTCCCTCATACTCCTCATGCTGCGCGTTTGCGATCAGGTCGATAGGATTGTTCAAACTGGCTGTCGGAGGAAGCATTTTTTTCAGAGTTTTCGTTGTGTTGGGGCTGAAGGAGGCAATGTTCATTCCATGCCGGATGCATGAATCAGTCGCCAGTATTCCAGGGCCTCCTGAGTTGGTGACGATAGCGACGTTCCCGCCTTTTGGCAGAGGTTGACTGGAAAACGCTTTGACATAATCGAAGATCCCTTCCAGTGTTTCTCCCCTCAGGACACCGCACTGGAGGAATATGGCGTCATAGACTCTGTCCGAGCCAGCGAGAGACCCGGTATGAGATGAAGCGGCTCTGGCTCCGAGAAGCGTCCGTCCCGCTTTGAGTGCGATTATGGGCTTGGGATTGGTCGGGCTGCTCGTGATCTCGCGGGCGATTCTCATGAATTCTCTGCCGTCCGCAAGGTCTTCAAGATACATGAGGATGACATCTGTCTTCGGGTCGTTTTTCAAGTATTCGAGAAGGTCGTTCTCAGTCAGCCCAGCTTTGTTGCCCATGCTGATAAACTTCGAAAATCCGATATTAGACTCGATCGCATAATCCAGCACGGCCACACACAAGGCACCGCTCTGAGAAAGGAAGGCGATGTTTCCTTCTTTGGACATTTGGGTCCCGAATGTCGCATTCATGGATGAGACTGGATCGGTGTTGATGACGCCCAAACAGTTCGGGCCGAATAGAGCAATGTCATGTTTTGCGATGATTTTTTTAACTTTTTCTTCCAGCTCTATCCCTTCTCCTCCGATCTCCTTGAATCCGGCGGTGATAACTATGGCTCCTCTGATGTGTTTCTTTCCGCATTCTTCAAGGACTTCCGGAACGAATTGCGGGGGAACGATGATCACAGCCAGGTCGACCACATCGGGAATTTCGATGACGTTGCGATAGCACTTGATCCCCAGGATTCCTTTGGCTTTAGGATTCACAGGATAGACGATTCCCTGGTACCGGCTGTCGATGATATTCGCCAGGAGGGAGTGGCCCACGCTTCCTGGGCGTCTCGAAGCGCCGATGACAGCTATGGACCGTGGATAGAAGACAGAGTTGAGTTTATCGTTGATATTTGAGTTTCTCATCAATCATATCCCTTTTTTATCAATTGTTTCTGGAAACAAAACTTCTTTCCAGATCACTTCTGTTCCATTTCTTCGTCGAATTTTTTTTGAGTCGCGTCTTTGACTTCTTGATTGAGTATATCCATTTTTCCAGCTTTCTGTATCGGTTTTTGACATTGTAATTCTGGAAAGATGAAAAATCAACACGGAAAACTGGATGTCAACATATTTGTTTCCGCGATCGAAAGAGCGTTGGAGTGTGTTTGCCACCGTCATTCACTCGTCATCCTTTTCAGGCCGACGAACCTCTGCAAGTTTATCAGTGCTTTTCATTGTGAACATCTTGGCTGTTTTTCACGTATAAGAAGTGTCCTTATGCTGAGCTGTTCGTTGGAAGCATCCCTATTTCCGGGACAATTTCTTTGAAAGTCAGGCAATCTGGTTTGGAAGCCATCCGGAGGCGAGCGGGCATGGTTCCTCGAAGAGGAGAGCGAGCCGAGGAATAAGTGGATTTTCCTCGCTGGGGAAAATACACGGGCTGACAAATCAGTTTGCTTGATTGTTTCTTTATCACGGAAATAGGGATGCTTACCTGTCAGTTTAGCCGTTTGTGATGTCCATGCTCGTATGCTATATTCAATATTTAAACTCACCCGTTTCATTCTTGAGAAAGGAGCTATAATGATGACAAAAAGAATCTGCTTGAGTCTACTTTTCATTTCAATTTTGCTTGTCGGGATGTCTTTTGCATCTCAGGAAACGCGTGTTCTTCGATTCCCGGCCGTGTACAAGGACCAGATCGTGTTCACCCATGCCGGTGATTTGTACACAGTTTCCTCCAAGGGCGGAGTGGCGCGAAAGCTCACCAGCCATCAAGGGCATGAGATGTTTGCCCGGTTTTCCCCTGACGGAAAAACTATCGCATTCACCGGGGAATACGACGGGAATCGAGAGGTCTATCTGATACCGAGTCAGGGCGGGGTGCCCAAAAGACTGACATATACTCCCACTCTCGGCCGCGATTTCGTATGGGACAGAATGGGTCCGAACAATATCGTGATGAACTGGAAGAACGACAGCAAACATGTTGTCTTCCGTTCGCGTATGATTGAGTGGAATGATTTTAACGGTCAGCTGTACTTGGCGTCCGTGGGTGGAGGACTCCCTGAACAGCTTCCTTTGCCCAGAGGAGGATTCTGCTCGTTTTCTCCCGATGATCAGAAATTAGCCTATAATCGAATTTTCCGTGAATTCAGAACCTGGAAACGCTACCGTGGCGGTATGGCAGATGATATCTGGATTTATGATTTTAAAACTAAAAAAATTGAGAATGTGACCAATCATCCAGCTCAGGATATCATCCCCATGTGGAAGGAGAACAGGATTTATTTCCTCTCAGACAGGGATGAGAATGCAAAAATGAACCTTTTTGTCTATGACCTGGAAACACAAGAGACACGGAAGCTGACAAATTTTACAGAATTTGACATTAAATTCCCGTCCATCGGACCCAAAGCGATCGTTTTCGAGAACGGAGGCTATATCCACCGCTTCGATAGGGAGACGAACCAGACGCAAAAGGTGCCGGTTTACATATCCGGGGACATGCCTTCAAGCCGAAGCCGGATCGTTAAGGTCCATGAGAGGATCACCAATTACGAGATTTCTCCGGATGGAAACAGGGCGTTATTCGGTGCACGCGGAGATGTCTTTACTGTCCCGGCCAAACATGGAAACACTCGGAATCTGACCGAAACCTCCGGAATTCATGAGCGCAACTCCAAGTGGTCTCCGGATGGACAGTGGATTGCTTTCATATCAGATGCGACGGGCGAAGATGAGATCTATATCATGAAACAGGATGGAACAGGAAAGTCCATACAGCTCACCACTGGCGCAGACACGTACAAATACCAGGTTTACTGGTCGCCTGACTCGAAGAAATTACTCTGGGCGGACAGGCTTTTCCGCCTCAATTATGTGAACATCCAGACGAAGAAGGTCGTGGAGGTGGACAAATCCAAAGCCTGGGAAATCGGGCAGTATGTCTGGTCTCCGGACAGCAACTGGATTGCCTATATCAAGCCTGAAGTGGAGTCGGTGTTAAGAATATTCCTGTATGACTGCAAGGGCAAGAAGATCTATGAAGTCACAGACGGTTGGTATTCCTCCTATTCACCCGCTTTCGATTCGGAAGGAAAATATCTATTCTTCGTCTCGGACAGGGATTTTGTCCCCTATTACAGCCGAACAGAATGGAACCATGCCTATTTATCCATGGCCAAGATCTACATGGTTACTCTTTCCAAGGATGTCAAGTCTCCTTTTGAGCCGAAGAGTGACGAAGTCACAGTGAAGAAAGCAGAAGAAAAGAAAGAGGAAAAGCCAGAGAAAAAGAAAAAGGAAACCAGCAAGAAAGAAACTTCCGAAGAAGCAAAAAAGCTGATCAAGGTCGACACAGATGGACTCAAAGACAGGATTATTGCTCTTCCCGTCCAGGTGGCGAATTACTGGCAGATTGTCTCAGTCGGCGACAAGATCTACTACATGTCCAGAGGAGATCGGGACACCAAAAGCCAGCATAAAATGTACGACCTGAAGAAGCAGAAGGAAACCAGCCTTGGAAACATCGGCGGTTATGAGATCTCCCACGACCAGAAAAAAATGCTGGTTTCTCAGAGAACGCCCGGGTCCCCATCCGCAAGCTATGCCATCATCAGCCTGCCGAGCGCTCCGATTAAAATAACCGAAAGGCTGAACCTGACTCAAATGGAAGCGAAAGTTGACTTGAGGAAGGAGTGGAATCAGATTTTCAGCGAGAGCTGGCGGCAGATGAAATATTTTTTCTACGCACCGAACATGCATGATGTGGATTGGGACCGGATGAAACAGCTGTATGAACCGTTGGCCCAGTCTGTCCATCACAGGACGGATTTGACCTACGTGATCGGGGAGATGATCGGAGAATTGAACGCCGGGCATACCTATGTGGGTGGCGGAGATGTCCCGCAGGTGGAGAGGATCAATGTCGGCAGGCTCGGAGCTCAGTTTATCCGCGACGCGAAATCTGGCTATTTCAGGATCAATAAAATCCTGAAAGGACAGAACTGGAACCGCTCCCTGCGTACGCCTCTTATGGAAATCGGTGTGAATGTCAAAGAAGGGGATTATATCCTGTCTATCAACGGAAAGCCCTCCAGTTCCGTGGCCAATATCTATGAAACACTCCTGAACACTGTGGGAAAGCAGGTCAAGCTGAAAGTGAATTCCGTGCCCGCTGAGAAGGGAAGCCGCGAGGTCGTTGTGGTTCCTATCCGGGATGAGCTGTCGCTTTACTATTACAACTGGGTGCAGGTAAATATCGAGAAAGTCAACAGGGCCACAAACGGAAAGGTCGGCTACATCCACATTCCAAACATGGGGGCTCAGGGCCTGAATGAATTCGTCAAGCATTTTTACCCTCAGATAAGGAAAAAAGCTCTGATTATAGATGTCCGCAGTAACGGAGGCGGGAATGTTTCTCCGATGATCATCGAGCGGTTGAGGCGAGAAGTGGCCATGATGGGCGTGGCGCGCGGTGCTCCACCCGATCCTGATCCCGGTGCCGTAATGATTGGTCCGATGGTCTGTTTGATGGACGAGTTCTCTGCATCGGATGGAGACATTTTTCCTTATCGTTTCAAGAAATACAAGCTCGGTAAGCTCATCGGAAAGCGGACATGGGGAGGAGTCGTGGGAATCCGCGGTTCCCTGCCGCTTGTGGATGGTGGATATCTCTATAAGCCTGAATTCGCCACCTTCGGGTATGATGAGAAAGACTGGATCATCGAGGGGATTGGTGTTGAACCGGATATCCACGTGGAAAATGACCCGGCCAAGGAATTCGCCGGAATCGATCAGCAACTGAACAAAGCCATAGAAGTCATCCTCGAAGAGCTGAAGACAAAAGAGAAAGAACTGCCCAAAACACCTCCTTACCCGAAGAAGAAAAAGTAGCTGGAACAAAAATTCAAGGAGTAGAGTAGCTGCCAGAAAAAGTTAAGGTTGTATGTCCGGATTGTGGCGCAACAAATAATTCCCCTTATGGGGAAGTTCCCAATCATTTCGTGGATTGGAGCGAAGGTGTTATAATGATACAGATGATTTGAATAGAGGAGATAAAGAGTGGAAAAGAATAAAAGACAGACGTTGAACCGTCGTGAATTCATTAAAGGCTCTGTGGTAGGTTTAGCGGCTCTGCCTGCTTTGGGATACAGTCCTCTGCTTGCAGGGAAAAAAAGGAAAAAGGCTAAAGTGGCTCTGATCAAGACCACGAGTCGTGAAGAGGGAGTCCGTGAGGCATTAAAGCTTGTGGATTTCCCTAAAATAAAGGGCAAGAAAGTTTTATTGAAACCGAACTTCAACACCGCTGATCCTACACCTGGATCCACGCATAATGATACCTTGACCAGCTTGATCAAAGAATTAAGAGAGCGAGGGGCAGCGGAGTTCACAATCGGGGAGAGGAGCGGGCCCCCAAAGACTCACAGCGTTATGGAGCAAAAGGGGATTTTCCAGCTTGCCCAGGACCTGGACTTCAAAATAATCAATTTCGAAGAGTTGGAAGAGAAAGACTGGGTCCATTTCAACCCGGCGGGCAATCACTGGAAGAATGGATTTTCCATACCTCGTCCTGTCGTTGACGCAGAGTATGTGGTTTCAACCTGCTGTTTGAAGACCCATGGTTTCGGTGGGATTTTCACGCTGTCCTTGAAACTGGCTGTGGGATTGACACCTAAGAATTTAATGCGGGAGCTACACAGCCAGAGGACGGGCCCGATGAGAAAAATGATCGCCGAGATCAATCTTGGCTACACGCCTCGGTTGATCGTGCTGGATGGAATAGAGGCGTTTGTGGATGGAGGACCATCGAGAGGAGAAAAAAAAGAGGCCAATGTCTTTCTGGCAGGAACAGACCGTGTGGCGATTGATGCGGTCGGAGTGGCTGTTTTGAAGAAGTTAGGTTCGAACGAAGCCATCATGGGAACTCCGATATTCGAACAGGAACAGATACAGAGAGCATCTGAATTGGGCCTGGGAGTGAACAGCCCTGACCAGATAGAGATCGTGGCTCCTGATCCACCCAGCCGGGAATATGCACAAGAGTTGAAGTCAATACTGGCTCAAGGATAATCAGTCACGGTATACATTATCAGGGCTCTTCATCCGACTAAAATAACGAAGAGCCTGGGTGAGATTTTAATCATTGAGACCAGGAAAATTCTTTTAGAATAGAAAAGACAAAGGTTTTTTGGGAAAAATGAGCTTGTATGAACTGATCCTTTCCAGAAGGTCGATCCGCCAGTTTAAACCCGAGCCTGTCTCCAGAAGCATTCTGGAAAAACTCATCAACGCGGCACGGTTGGCTCCCTCAGGAGCCAATCTCCAGCCTCTGGAGTTTGTTGTCGTCGACGAGAAGGAAGTTAGGAAAAGACTTTTTCCCTGCTTGAGATGGGCTGCCTACATTGCTCCTGAAGGGAATCCTCAACCAGGACACGAGCCGGTGGCATATGTGGTCGTCCTGGTCAACCTGAAGCTCAGGAAAAAGGGCTACGAGCGGGATGTCGGCGCCGCCGTGGAAAACATGATCCTGTCTGCCTGGGAAGAGCGTGTCGGGAGTTGTTGGATAGCCAACGCAGACATAGAGAAGATCAAAGATATGCTGAATGTCCCTCAGGATTATAAAGTCGATTCCGTGCTGGTCCTGGGGTATCCAGCTGAAGAGCCGATCACAGAAGAGCTTAAAGAATCTGTAAAGTATTGGAAAGATAGCAAAGGACGCCTTCATGTTCCGAAGCGAAGACTGGACGATATCGTCCATTTTAACGGTTTTTAAGCAGAGGAAGAAGGCATGCAGGAGGTGTCATGCGCCTTTTAGGAATCGTTTTATTGGTCGGTGGTTTCCTGATAAGAGTGCTCACTCCTAATTTAATCATTCTTAGCTGGGTGCTAATGGTATTGGGAGCTGCACTGACGATTGTGTTCTCTCTCACAAAAAAGAAATTGCGGTAGTCAATCCTTACTTTCCGGCCACTGTCAATTCCTGTATTCTGATCGTGGGGCCAGAGATAGGGCTCTGGAAATCGAGGTCATTCCCGATCACTTCTATGTTGTTGAGGATTTCCCCGAGGTTTCCGGAGATGGTGATTTCTGAAACCGGATAGGCAATTTCTCCTTTTTCAACCCATAGCCCGAATGCTCCCCTTGAGATGTCTCCGGTCACAGGATTGAGTCCGTGACCTATCGTTCTGATCAGGATCAGCCCTCTATCGAGGGAGGAGATGATTCTATCCGGAGGGATGTCTCCGGCTTTGAGATAGAAATTATTTGGGTTGACTCCAGTTCCAGCGGAGTTTCCTGTGGATTTCAGTTTAAGTTTTCTGGCAGCGTATGTATTGCACAGGTAGTTTTTGAGGATCCCATCCTCTATAACAGGAGTCTTTTTGCAGGGGACTCCCTCTGCATCAAAAGGTCGACTTCCGAGCATTCCGGGGAGGAGACCGTCATCGATGACATCCACTGAGTTGTTGCCGATCTTTTCTCCGAGTTTATCCACCAAAAAGGATGTTTTCTGGTAAATGGAAATTCCCGACACGCAGGAGAACAGAAATCCCATGAGCCATGACGTCATCATCGGCTCGAATATGACTGGAACCTTTTGGGTCTTGATCTTTTTTGGGTTGATTTGCCGGATCGTCCTCTCGACTGCTTTTTTCGCCACTTCTTCGGGAGATTCCAATTCTTTGTAGTGTCTTTTCATGGAAAACCAGTAATCTTCAACCCTATTGTCGGTGTCGCCTGCCTGGAGACCAAGGCTCAGCCCGCAGACGGTTTGGTCGTATTCCTGCAGAAATCCGTTGGAATTGGCAAACACAGTCTTGATTTCCTTCGTTTCAAAACTTGCTCCATGGGAGTTCGTTATTCTTTTGTCATCCAGAGCGATCCTTTCGGTTTCAATCGCAAGAGCGTTTTTCTTTTTTGAACTCAGTTTTGAGATTGTCGGGTCGAAAAGGCTTAAAGACGGGATGTCCGTGTGTCTTGAGGAAGGAGAGGGTAGACCGGAGAATTCATCCGGACTGGCTAATGCAGCCCGTTTGATGGCATTTTTCACAAGATGCTCGAGTGTGTTTCTGGACAGATCAGAAGAACTGGAAAAGGCCGTTCTCTTATCCTTGATCACTCTCATTCCGAGTGCCCTGGACCCGGCTTCCACAAGATTTTCGATTTTACCGAATCTGACATCAACGCTGAATTCATAACCATCCAAGATGGATACCTCTATTTCATCCGCCCCCTGATTCTTGCCAAAATTCACAAGGTCTTCAGCAAGTTTAAAAATCTTGACCTGGCTCTTGTCCTTCATCAACTCTGTCCTCCCACAGTCATCCTGGTGATTTTAAGAGTCGGACAGCCGTCGTTGACCGGCATCGACTGGCCTTCCTTGCCGCAGGTTCCTGTTTGAAGGCCAAATTGGAGGTCAGAACCGATCATCTCGATTTTATTCAGGATATCAATGTTGGTTCCGATGAGGGTGGCCTGTTTCACTGGAGACGTGAGCTTCCCATCCTCTATCAGGTAGCCAGAACTGACAGAGAAAGTGAACTTGCCCGAATCTTCCACTTGCCCTCCCTGGTACTTATGAGCGTAAAATCCCTTTTTGACAGACTTTATGATTTCTTCCGGCGTGTACTCTCCTTTGTCCACGTACGTATTGCTCATCCGTGGGATCGGAATATTGGTATAATCCTGTCTTCTTCCATGCCCGGTGCAAGACTTTTTCATCAGTCTGGCTGAGAGTCTATCCTGGAGCAAACCTGTGAGTTTTCCCTGGTGGATGAGAAGGACCTTTTTCGGAAGGATTCCCTCGTCATCAATATTATAAGAGCCGCGGAAATGAGGAATGGTCGGATCATCATAGATCGAAACCTGGCTGTCGGCCACCTTTTTTCCCATCTTATTCCAGAAAATAGAAGTTTTTTTCCGGTTGAAATCTGCTTCGAGAAGATGGCCGACTGCCTCATGGATGAGGACTCCGCTATGTCCGGGAGCCAGGATAACGGGCATCTCTCCTGCAGGAGGCCATTCAGCTTCCAGAAGCTCCAGAGCCTCGTGAGCCGCATCCTGTCCGATTTTCTCTGGAGATAAGCTTTGGGTAAAATATTCCAATCCCACTCTCCCGCCGCCGCCGGAATAACCGGCTTCTCTTTTGCTGGTTTTCTCAGCAATGGCCAAGCAGACAAGCTTGACAAGCGGCCGGACATCAGAGATGTCCAAACCCTCTGAGTTGACGATCCTCACATGCTGAGTCAGATCAATAAAAGAGACTTTTACTTTCTTGATTTTTGGATCCAGGTTTTGGGCGGAGAGATAGCATTCTTGAACAAGCGATATTTTATTCTCCAACGGCGCCTTGTGGAGGGATTCGCGCACAGGATAGTAATTGTGCGGGAAGGAGGAAGGAGTCAGTGAAGAGGCATTCCTATCTCCTGGAGTCGAAGCGATGGAGGCGGCTGTTAATGCGGCTTTCCTCACTTTTTCAAGGGAGATATCATTGGTGTAGCCATAACCGGTTTTCTCTCCGGAGAGGACTCTTATGCCTAATCCGAGACTAATGCTTTCTGCCGTTTCCTTGATGATATCCTCTTCCATGTTGATGAAATTGTATGTTTTATACTCCAGGAAAATCTCGGAGAAGTCTCCGCCTTGAGACAAAGAGAGGTTCAGGATTTTCAGGAGGTCTTCCTGGGAAAGAGGGAAGTGATTCTCGAATTTAAGAGGGGACGTCTTTTTCATTTCTTCTTTCCAGAAGTGGCCAGAATGCGGGAGATTCTCTCTTTTTCACTCAACACATTTCCAGAGTTCGTATCGACAGCATAACAGGCTCCATTCCGGATTTGTGTGATTACTTTTCCGGCTGCATGAGGATTTCCTGCAAGATGGGGAGCGTCGAGAAATCCCATGAGAATTGCTCGAGCAAGGTTATTCGGGTCTATCCAGGGATC
>Ga0209977_10001272_pt1 | contig 11026 bp, 10 predicted proteins | sample SumtaG_2_FD_183113 | JGI IMG/M metagenome (GOLD analysis project Ga0209977, IMG submission 183113) | Deep subsurface microbial communities from Indian Ocean to uncover new lineages of life (NeLLi) - Sumatra_00607 metaG (SPAdes) (version 2) | ecosystem: Environmental > Aquatic > Marine > Oceanic... | reverse complement strand
CAGTTACATTGGAATGCCAATATTTCATCCGGCGTACACGCTTCGCGATCCGTCGAAGCTCCCCGGTTTGAAGGATGACATTGGTCGGCTTGCCCGCCTCATAGAGAGCGGCCTGCGCAATGATACAGTCAACTGGTCGGTTGTCCGGAAGGGTAACCTCGACACCTTTCTCCGAGAGTTTAAGGAGGCATCCGAGTTCGCATACGACTGCGAGACATCGGGGCTTTTCCCATTCGACAAAGGTGGGTACGTCACTGCAATCGGGATTGCTTTCGCTCATAAGACTTGGGTGATTCCTGGGTTTATGCACCCTGATTACCAACGCTTTTCCCATAGCCCCTTCGCGCACGGAGACGCTCTTGGGAAATTGATGCGATTGCTTTTTGCTATTGCCCATCGGGATAAGAAGCGGACGTACGCTCAGAATGGGAAGTTTGATAACAAGTGGATGCGGTGTAAGTTTGGTGGCTCTTTCCGCCTGACATTCGACGTCATGCTGGCACATCACGTGCTAGATGAAAACCTAGCCCACGATCTGACCAGCATGTGCCGTACACACCTTGATGAGCCTGAGTACGATATCCCGCTGGCGGAGAAGCAAGGCAAATCGGAACACCCCGTGCGCAACTACAAATACTGCGGACAGGACGCTGCGTACACGCTCAGGCTGGGCAAACTCTTCGAGGAGATGCTCAGGGAGCGGCCCAGCCTGCACCGTCTCTACTGGAAGATCACGATGCCTGGGGCGCGCGCCATGGAAGACGCCGAGATGGAGGGGCTCACCATCGATGAGCCTGCTCGGAAAGAGATCGGGCTGCAGCTACTGTCAGAGAAGATCACAGCGCGCGAAGAACTGAACGACATGACAGGCCATGAGGTGAACTGGAATTCACCCCAGCAGATTGCTCACCTGTTATACGAAGACCTAGGCCTGACGTGCAAGGTATTCACTGCGAAGAAAGCGAAGTCCACATCCGAAGAAGCGCTGGGCCACCTCAAACATCCCGTCGTGGATAAGCTGCTCGAATTCCGTGGTGCCGACAAAAACTTTAACGTGTACATCAAGGGCTGGCAGAAGTATCGAGTCGGCGACAAATACTTCTTCGACTACAAACTGCACGGCACTGTCAACGGACGTTACAGCTCGCCGCTGCATCCAATCCCACGCGACGGAAAGATCCGCAACCTTATTACTGCACCTGAAGGATGGACGTTCGTTGCCATGGATATTGCCACGGCAGAGATGCGCGTTGCTGCACACCTCTCCCGTGATCCTGAAATGATGAACTGCTTTAACGAAGACATCGACATCCACTGGCGTACGATGATTGAGAACCTGTCCATCAGTCAGGAGAGCGAGTGGACTGACTTGGCGTGGGTCACTGCCGAATGCCTTGAGCCAAACTACATGCGTTGTAGTAAGCCATCGTACAGCGACTGCCTCGACATCATGCTCGAAGCAGGACCAAAAGCTTGCATCAAGGTTAGGCCGAAATGGTACGACGGCAGAACGCGCGCGAAAGCAATCAACTTCGGTTTCATTTTCGGAATGTATGAGAAGAAATTCATCGAGCAAGCTAAGAAAGATTACGATTGGGAGCCTAGCTTTTCGGAAGCGAAGAACGCACGTCGCGCATACTTCCGCCTGTACTCCAGACTCGAGGATTGGCACAGCAAGACCAAACGACTTGCTCGCGCGAACGGACACGTGCGGTGCCTGACTGGTCGGTTGCGCAGACTTCCTGGCCTTAACGCCCAAGACAAGTACGTACGCATGGAAGCTGAGCGTCAGGCAGTTAACTCAGGTGTTCAGGCAATGATCGGTGACTACAAAGCGATGATCCTGATCCAGATCCACCAGACATTCCCACGCAATAAGGTGCGACTGGTCGGTGAGCACCACGATGCAGTGCTGACCATCGTAAAGAATGAATACGTCGATGAGTGCGTGCCGAAGATGCTGAAGATGGCGAAGCGACCGAAGCTGATGAAGACATTTAAAATCAGGCTCAACGTGCCCATGGAAGGTGAGGCAGAGCTGGGGAATTGGGGCAAAGGGGTGAAGTACGATGTCGCAGCCTGAGACAGTTAGTTTCAGCGAAGTCAGTTCGTATCGACGTTGCCAAAAGGCGTGGCAGTACCGGTATAGCCAACGCATCAAGCGCAGGTTCAAAGGTGTGCGTCTGCTGAAGGGCGAGATGCTGCACGAGATGTTGAATGCCTACGTGTACGCGAAGATGGACCATGACTACGAGGGTCCTGATCCGTGGGACGTGCTCGAAACGTATGCCGAAGAGTTCGCCACCTACTTCGAAGAAGAACGTGATATGCACGGTGATGTCATCGGCGACTGCGGTAAGATTTTCGAGGGCTACCTGCGCAAGTACCGTAAGGATCCACTGACGTACGAGGCCAGCGAGATCAAGGTCGAGGTGGACCTGAACATCGAGCCGTTCAATATCCCGGTCACATTCATAGGCTTCATCGACAAGATTGCAACTGATCCGCAGGGTCGTCGATGGGTCATGGACCACAAGTTCCTGAAATCCATCCCGACCGCTGATGATCGGTTCAGCGAGCTGCAGCTACTCCTCTACGTCTGGGCCTACGGTATGGATAATCCCAAAGAGAAGCTCGATGGCGTCTGCTGGGACTATGCACGCTCGAAGGCACCGACGGAGCCGGAGGTACTGAAGAAGGGCGGACTGTCGAAGCGCAAGAACCTGGACTGCGATCCGTACACATACCTCAAAGCAATCCGTAGGGAAGGTCTCGACGCAACTGAGTACGTGGACATGTTAGAGCTGCTCGAAGGGAAGGAAGACACATTCTTCGAGCGTGTGTTCCTGCCGACTCCTAGTACCGACATGATCATTGAGGTGGTCAATGATTTCCTGCAGACTGCGGCAGAGATTCAGATAAAGCGAGACGATAGACGTTGCACTCGTAGCATGTCATCGTTTAATTGTTCCACCTGTGAGTACCGACTGATCTGCGAGGCTGAGGTCCGTGGTCTCGACGCTGACTTCATCAAGAAGAGCGAATACGTAGAACGAGGAAGTGCCAATGCCAGCTAAGAGAAAAGTTCTAAAGAAACGAAAGCCGGGGAAGAAACTGGACCCGAAACCTACCTCTATCCTCGACCGGATCAAGCCGGTAACGGACCTCAAAACCAATCTGGTCATGCTTGTGTACGGTCGCTCCGGCACAGGTAAGACACACTTCGGTTCAACGTTCCCGAAGCCCATCCTGTTCATTGACACGAACGAGCGTGGCACTGAGACCATTGCGATGGAAGATGATATCGATGTCGTGCGTGTTACTGAGTGGAGCGAATTCGATGAACTGTACTGGGCATTGCTCAACCGGGAGACCGCAGTTCAGTACGCATCTGTCGTCATCGACCAAGTCACCAACCTGCAAGACATCGGTATGGCGGAGGTGCTACGCAAAGGTCGCAAGGGACGCGACGAGACATTCAGTCAGCGTAACTGGGGTCAGCTCTCCGGCATGCTGAAACAAACGATCAGTGATTTCCGCGATTTGTCGGATCACTACAACCTCTTAATGATTGCGCACGAGCGCATCGATGAGCCCGGTGATGAAGAAGATGAACACATAGAGCCCAACATAGGTGCTCGTGTGATGCCCTCCGTCGGTACGTTCCTCGATGGTGCAGTAGATTCTATCGGCTGCACGTTCATTAAGGAACGCTGGGAAACTGAAGACAAAGAAGAAGTGCGCCACGTGGACTACTGTATGCGGATCGGCCCACACGCATTCTATTCGACAAAGATCCGCAGACCGGTGTCCGCAGGCCCAATCCCTGAGCTGATCGTCAATCCGACGTTCAAAAAGATCAAGGATCTGACCTCGGGCAAAGTTAAGAAACCAAAAGCTACTAGGAGAAGAAGCTAATGCCTAAAAGGAAAGCACCAACAAAAAAGCGTGGCTCTAAAAAGAAAGCTACGCGAGGGCGACGGGGCAAGTCCAATGTCATCTCAGTTGATTTCACCGATGTTGAGGCCGGAGGTGGAATGCCTACACCTGACGGTTACTACGTCGCCGAAATCATGAGTGCTGAAATGGAAGCCAGTTCAGCAGGCAACGACATGATCACGGTGCGTTGGAAAACGCACATCGGTTCGACCGTGTTCGACCGGTTCGTATTGGTACCACAGTCACTGTGGGTACTGCGCACTGCATTGAACTGCATGGGGTTCGACACTCCAGATGGTCCGTTCGACTTTGATCCCGACGATCTGATCGGATGCAAGTGTGGTCTGGAGATCCAAAACGAGGAGTATGAAGAGAAGGATCAGCCTCGCGTAACTGGCTACCTCACGGAGGAAGTGGCAGAAGGTTACGTCGAGGAGCAGGGAGGAAGCGTGGAGACAGAAGAAGAGGAAGAGCCCGACGAAGAAGAAGAAGAGGAAGAAGAGGAAGAAGAAGAGGCTCCAACCCCACGCGCTAAGAAGAAGTCAAAAAAGAAAGCAGGCAAGAAAAAGTCTGCGCGTAAGGGCGCTCTCCGTCCTGGTGCACGCGTCACGTTCGAGGACGAGGACGGTGAGGAGTATCAGGGAGTCATCGAGGGACTGGAAGATGACATGGCTGTCGTCGTCGATGATGAGGAAGGGGAATGGGAGATCCCGCTCGCTGACCTGAAGAAGGCGTAGTGATCCGGACGGAACTTCGTCCGTATCAAAGCGAAGCTGTCGCTGCCGCGCTCCCGCACGATGGCTTCGCTTTTTTTCCGGAGCAGCGCACAGGGAAGTGCCTGATCTCTCTGGCTGTCGTCGATGAACGTAAGCCGGAGGTGTTGGTCATTGTCTGCCCAAAGAAAGCAGTCAAGACGTGGGAGGAGCAGATCGAGGAGCACCTCGACAACGACTGGGACTGTGACATCTACATCGTCACGTACCAAGAGCCTGTCAAGAACCTAACGCTGCGCAAGCAGTGGTACAAGTGGTCCACGGATTGGATCGCGGACGGTGGCACGTTGATGGTCATCGCTGACGAAGCTCATTTCATTAAGAAACCGGGCACTGCGCAGTCCAGATTCACCAGAACGCTGGGCAAACGTGCGCAGTGGAAGCTTGCACTCACCGGTACACCCGCTGATAAAGGCTTCGAGCAGTACTGGGCAGTCTTCGACTTCATTGGTAAGAACGAGATCTTCGGTACGTACGCCAACTTCAAAGAACGTTACGTCATCTACGTGATACAGGAGCGGCGAGACGGACGGCAGTATCCCGTGCTCACGGGTTACCAACACAAAGAAGAGATGCTGGAGAAAATTCACCAGTACAGTTACCGCATCACCTTCAATGAAGCGCGCGTTGCCATGGGCAAAGATCCCGTGCGCATTCGCAGGAAGAAAGTGTACTTCGACCTCAAGCGCAACACTCGTCACATCTATAACGAGCTGGAGAAGGACTTAGAGACCACGATTGATGGGCTCACGGTTGATGTACCGTTACCCGTTACCCTGATCCAGAAACTGCAGCAGGTGTGCGGTGGTTTCCTCCTGCATCAAGAGCGAATCCCAGGCCAGAAGAGACGCAAGCGTACCGTCATTCCAGTCGGTACAGAGAAGCTTGACCGGCTCATGGGATTGCTCTCCGGCTTTGGTCAGGAGAAAGCAGTCATCTGCTGTCGCTTCACGCACGAGATCGATGCCATCGCTGAGAAGTTCGATGAGTTCAACTGGACTTATAAAATCATCAGCGGGGCTCACGAATGGGACATGCAGTTTGATGTAGATTACGTCATCCTGCAGGTGAAGAGTGGTCTCGGCTTCGATCTGTCCAAGGCAAACACCTACGTGTTCTACAGCTGGGATCACAGTCACATCACGTTCGAGCAGGCCCGGTTCCGGATCATGAACATGGAACATACGAACTGGGTGAACTATCACTTCCTGATGGCGCGGGAGACAATTGAAGATGAGTATTATGAAGCTGTCGCGAAGAAGAAAGATTTTTCAACGCTCGTCCTCGACCGGTATCGTAAAGGTAAGAAGAAAAAAGGTAGAAAAACCCGTGCGGTTTTCGCTTAAAGGCGAATCCGCGAAAAAGTAGTCAAATATTTTGCAGGAAATTAGGGTTTATGAACGAAGGTAATTTATGGGACTGGCTGAGGGATGTTGTTCTGCCGCTGGGGCATTACTCCAGAATCGAATCTCCAGATACTGCGCCGGGATTTCCGGACGTCCACTTCCAAGTCACCAAACGTTCCCCGGAGGATAGACTCAAGAGTGAGACCCATACCAGTGGAACACTGGAACTCAAAGCCACCGACCGCAACCTGCGAGTGCCCTTCCCCGATGAAGAGAAGGGACTACACGCATCACAACGGAAATGGATTAGTCTCAACGTATCTCACGGTGGCATCGTTTGGATCATTGCAGAAACACCGGGCGTCATCTACATTATTCACGGAAAGAATGCCGATGAGTTTAATGGGGCTACACACGAGGAGTTGCTCGCCATGGCATGGAACACAATAAGCAGAGACGCTCCTCAACATGCCTTTCATACCTTAGACGCTGCGCTTGGAGTACCATCGAATTTTCGTCTGTTTGCGGAGGACTCCTAATGACAACACGTAGCTGCACCTTCTTCAACAAGCACAACACGCTGTGTTGCACCGAGTGTGGCTCTGACCTGTCACTCTGTCAGTGCGTTGACTGGGATCAAGCTGCCAATGATCGACTCAGCAGCCCCGATGGTCTGGTCTTCACCATGGTTACCAATGAGCTGGCAGCTGCACGCACAGCATTTCCTGGCACCACGCACATGTTGTGTGCACTGGTCGAAGAGGTCGGTGAGGTAGCCAAGGCAATGATGGAGCATGATCGCAAGGAAGGCACCAGCGTGCAGGAAGTGCTACGTGAAGCGGTGCAGGTAGCCTCGATGGCGATCAGACTTGCAGTCGAAGGCGACGACAACTTCCTGTATGAATTTCCCGTTGTTGAGGACGAGTTGCCTCGTGGTCCAGTGAGTAGACAATATGATTAGTTGGTGGTGGTTGTGGCCTACTTTAACCGTAGGAATTCTTTTAGGAATGTGGTTGGGAAGAATGTTTGAGGAAAATAACATCCTCTATAGGAGACCAGACGATGAGCGAGAACGAGACCCCAGAGGGGACGGAGACCTCTTCCACTGAGGAGAAGCCCAAGCTCAGCATCCAGGTGGGAGTAGAGGAGGGGAAGGTAATTGTCCTGTTCTCTCAGCGACTTACCACGTTTACGCTGCCGCCAGATGACGCTGAAAAAATGGGTCTTGCCATGATCCACCATGCCAAAGAGGCTCAGGCGTTAAGTGAGACCTGATTCTCTTTACACGCAAGCGGATCTGTGTATAATAAGGCTTAAATCTGACTCCAAGGAGAGGAATTATGGCAGCAAGAGCCCACAGTGATAGCGTCGGTGCCCAGATGGCAATGATGCGCAAGCGTAGCAAGAAAAAGTGTGCGAACCCTGAGTGTGGTGAGAAGTTTGATGGTCTTGCCATCACTCAATACTGCTCCGATGAATGTCGTTTCAGAGCAGCTTATCTGCGACGTCCAAAACAACCAGCATAGGAAGGAAGACATGCAGCAGTTCTTGAAACAGCACCGCAAAGCAGAGCTGAGACTCGACGGTCGGAAGCTCAGTGGAGACTTCGAGGTGAGTCTAACGAATGAAGGAGACCGTGAAGTAATAACCGAGTTCGTTAATGAGATACGTAAGCAGCTCCGTGAGTTCGATCCCGCGAAAGCTAAGAAAAAGAAGAAAGCAAAGAAACGCAGATGATCGCGGAGTACTTCTGGCCTGCACCAATGGTCGATCTGGAAGGCACGCTGACCGACCACACTACTCGCTTAGCCATCCTTCAGGCCAACACCAAGACTGACGTCCGTCACCGTCCATCATGGAAGGAATACTACAAGGGATTGATCGAGGATAAGCCACGCCAGCATATCCTGGATCTCGTGCATGAATGGATTAAGAATGAGATCTGTCCCCTTGTTTACAGCACCCGTTTTATCAACAAATACAACCATGAAGAGCAATGGCTGCGCGCGCACGATTTGTGGGGTAAAGTAGATCTGATTCAACGCCTGCCGACACAGACCACGATCAAAGGACCCGACTTGGTTGTGCAGTGGGTAAAGAAGTACCGACCAGAGATCGTCATCGATGATCGCGACGATGTACGCAACAAGATCCGGGGACTAGTGCCGGGGATGAAGGTGTACGGTCCCGACGCTTTCCTCAAATCAGAGGAAGACTCACATGGACATCCACTGTCGTAACAACTGGTTGTTTCACAACTGGGGTATCAATGGCAAGTGCATCCGCTGCGGTGTTACCGGCGTCCGGGGAAAGCAGACCGTCTTGACATGGGAGCACGACCTGTTCCTCTCTGCATCGCCCTCGACAACGCGCCCTGTTGATCCTGCTGACCAACACGATTCACGCCACCACCAACATTAGCGGGTGGACGATTCATCATCCGTTGCTTTTGCAGGAAGCCTCGCATGTTTGGAGGTACTCTAGCTCCGCCAGGAATTCCTCTGCCCAGCTGTTGCTGGTACTGATTCTCCTGAGTCATCGCTCGCCGCGCTAACGGGTTCCCTGCTGCACCACGCCAAGCTTGTTGCTGCTGCGGAGACCATCTCCCCGGTCCACCCGGAGTAGGTGGAGTTCCTTGCCTGCTCATTTGGTCCCGAAGGTTTCCGAATGGTCGGTCGTAAATACTCCTCCGGTAGTTACCTAAGTCTCCCTCACCCGGCAAGATACCTTGACCTCCACCAATCATCTGACCACCACCGGGCATTACAGCTGGTTGCATCATCCCCGGCTGAGCGGCTCGTTGTTGCAGAGCTGCTTGCTGCCGCTGCGCATCCGCCAGCATCCCAGCTTGACCAGCCCGTTGCCCCAAAGCTGCTTGCTGTCGCTGTTGATCCGCTTGCATCTGTGCCAACTGCGCACCTGAACCTGCCTGCGCTGGGTTTTGCCAGCCTACTCGTCCGGTGTAACCCGCTCGCTGCTCCGGTGTGTAGCTCTGGTACGCCCGCGTCAGACTCTGCCGTTTGGCTGGGTTGCCCGCTGCGTTTCTCCACTGTTGTCGCTGCGCGCCTGACCACCGTGGTGGCACACCACCGGTTGGTGGCTGACGGAATCCCGCCTGTTGTGTTTCCTGTGCCTGCGCGAGTCCACCTACTTGGAAATTGCGTCGGGGTATGTAACCTCCTCGGGCTTCACCCAGCGCTTGAAGTTCTTCTGCGGTTCTGCCCTTGAGTTCTTCAACGTCGCTACTGAATAAGCTCTCCCAAAAACCAGGCTCCGCTTCCGGTTCAGGAGCCGGAGGAGGTGGAGCCGGATCAATGTGATACCTCCGCTCCCACATTCGATAGAGAGCGGTGTTCGGTGGATGTGGATTCGATCCTTCCGCGTGACCGGGGATTGGTGCACCCCCTCCGACATCCGGTGTTTTTCGGGGCGCAACTGCGCCTCCTTCTTGGTAATTCATATAACCTCCTTCAGCCCCACCGATACCACTCGTGTAAACCACGCCTTGGTTTGCGTTGCGACCTTCGTAACGAGCCCGTAGAACCTCATCGGTTATATCGGGAGCCGTGATTCGCTGTGCAGCTGCGAATTCCTCATAAGTTCGATCATCATATCCCGGCTGTGATGGGTCTCCTTCATAGCCATACCCACCACCACTCAGTGACCCACCATATCCAGGTCCGCCCGGTGAGTACCACCCCGGAACACCACCTGCGTAAGCCATGCCGGGTTCAGGTGCATCTCCGTATACCGGTGGTTGGACTGAAGCCTTTGGATTTAATAACTCTGCAGCCCTAGCTTGGGATGCCCGTAACTGCTCTCGGTGTCCACTCTCTCTCGCCCCAATCCCATATCCAGGAGTCCATCCTGAGGATGCACCACCTGAAAGTGCAGGTGGACTAGTTGGTGACGTGGCTGCACCGGGGAGGTTTCTTGTAGCTCCTACCGGTGCGAGTGCTCCACTAGTTCCACCAGCTCCACCACTACCAGGGTCGGTGAGAGTACTCTGCGGTGGATACCACGTTCGATCTGCACCTTCGTACCAACCCTCCTTCGTAAGATGCTGCTCCATTACCTTCGTGAACAGCCCGGATATTCCTCCTGTCTTATACGGACTCATATCGAAGGGCTTGTCAGCAGGAATGGCACCTCCAATCGGCATGGCGAGCGTCGGGGATGGCGTAACCCCCGGTGTAGCGAAGTTCCTCCCTGCCTCAACAACAGGAGCCAGGAGTCCGCTTCCCGAAGGAGCAGCCTGCGCTGCATTCTGCTCTGCCAATGCTCTGATGCCTGCCATATTAGCTCGCAGAGGAGCTGTAGCAGTTGGAGTTGCAGCTGCAGTTGCACCACCCCCTCTTCCGGGATACGGCTTGCCGGGATTCAGTGAATACCATCGATGCAGTTCTTCAGGTGAAGGTCCAGCTCCACCTCCACCTGCTCCTGCACCTGCCCGACCTCGGCGACCACGTCGGCCACGTCCGCCCCCACGTTGGAAGTTAAGAGGTTCCATATCTGCACGTCCTCCTGTCGCGTACCCAGTACTTAGCTGCTGAGCTACGGGATTTAATGTGGCTGCGACACGAGCTTTGTGCTCGCGTAATTGATCTCGATACGAACTCGATCTTGCAGCTGCTGTTTGCTTGGCTTCCCATGCTGCTATCTGCTCAGGAGTCCATTGACCAGCTGTGCCCCCACTGATGACATCACGTATTATGCCGGGGATTTTCCTAGTCGCTGTATTTACAGGATTTACTGCTTCGGTGGTTGTAGGATCGACAGTCGTCCCTCCACCCCAGCCCCCGTAACTTCCCCAGCTTCCTCCTACGTATGGAGTTCCGATTCCAGTGGTAGTAGGAGTGACGTTAGATCCAAGTGATGTAGTAGTCTCAGGTTGAAGGATAGTTTGCTCGTACCCTCCCTCTTCGATGTTCCACAGGGGTGGGTACATCGTGCTTGTCTCTGCATCCC
>Ga0209977_10001271_pt1 | contig 11031 bp, 11 predicted proteins | sample SumtaG_2_FD_183113 | JGI IMG/M metagenome (GOLD analysis project Ga0209977, IMG submission 183113) | Deep subsurface microbial communities from Indian Ocean to uncover new lineages of life (NeLLi) - Sumatra_00607 metaG (SPAdes) (version 2) | ecosystem: Environmental > Aquatic > Marine > Oceanic... | reverse complement strand
ACCCTCCCCTTGCTAATCAAGGCTAAAACCCGTGCAGCAGCCGCTGACGCCTGGGCTACGGTATCAGGTATATCTTTAGGACCCTGGCAGCAGCCAGCGATATAAACACCATCGGTCATGGTTGCCACCGGGTCGAGTTTAGGATGTCTCTCCAAGAAGAAGCCATCGGCACTCTTGGTAATACCGAACAGCTTCGCCACTTCCGCAGCATCTGCCCTCGGCTCCAAGGCTGTAGCCAAGATTACCATGTCCACGGGGACGCGTATAATCTTGGGCAATAAAGTGTCCTCACCACAGACGATAAGCTTTCCATCCTCATCTTCATTGATTGCCCTATCAGTAACCTCAGCTACCTTTCCTCGTATAAAATTAACTCCCTCTTCGGAGAGCCGCTTATAGAATTCCTCATACGCCTTCCCAAAACAGCGCATATCTATATACATCTGGTACACCTCAGCATCTGTCCTTTCCTTTATGAGATGGGAATACTTGAGAGCGTACATGCAACACACTCGTGAGCAATATTCGTGGTAGTTCTCATCGCGGCTACCTACACAGTGAAGAATAGCCACGCTCTTGGGCGCTGAACCATCTTTAAGAACTATCTTGCCACTGGTAGGTCCCACGGCATTACATATCCTCTCGAATTCAAGCCCGGTGTAGACATTATCAAACCTCCCGTAGCCATACTGGGTAATTGGAGTGGGGTCAAAGGCATCGTAACCGGTAGTAATAATGATATTGCCCACTTCTACCTCGACAACCTGGTCAACCTGCTCAAAATCAATAGCACCTAGTTCGCAGGATTTCTCGCAGGCACGGCATTTTCCCTTGAGGAAATAAGCACAATGTTCTGTATCAATGACCGGTATATTTGGAACTGCCTGAGCGAACGGAGTATAGATAGCTTTTCTCTCACCTAAGCCCAGGTCAAACTCACTAGCTGCTTTCCAGGGACATTTAGTTATACATGCACCACAGCCATTGCATTTGTCTTCATCCACATAACGAGCCTTCTTTCGAATCTTGGCTTTGAAACTGCCAACAAAGCCGGAGATTTCCTCTACCTCACTATAAGTCATTAATTCGATGTAGGGATGCATACCTACCGAGGTCATCTTGGGTGTCAGGATACAGGCGGAACAGTCCAAAGTAGGGAAGGTTTTATCGAATTGAATCATATGCCCGCCAATGCTGGGATCCCTCTCCACCAGATAAACCTTGTGCTCAGAGTCAGCAATTTCCAGGGCAGCCTGGATGCCAGCAATACCTCCACCAATAATTAGAGTATTGGGATTAACCGGGACTTCTCGTATCTCCAAGGGCTCGTGATAATAAACACGCCTTATGGCAGCACTTACCAAGGCTTTGGCCTTTTCAGTAGCCTCCTTATGGTCTTCAGTAGTCCAAGAACAATGTTCTCTAATATTAGCCATCTCAAAGAGGTAAGGATTTACTCCCGCCTCCTGAATAGCATGGCGGAAGGTTGGTTCGTGCATCAGTGGGGAACAGGAGGCGACTACAACTCGATTAAGACCAAGTTCCTTAATATCTTCCTTGATCATACTTTGTCCTGGGTCAGAACACATAAATTTGTAGTTACGAGACACTACCACCGCAGGTAAGGTTGCAGCATATTTGGATACCTCTTCTACATCAACTGTGTCAGCAATATTCAAACCGCAATGACAGATATAAACACCTATTTTGACATCTTCCATGTTGGCTCCTCCATTACTATATTGCTTCGGCAATAAGCTCAGAGATATCTTTAACCTGAATAGTCTCTGCCTTGCCCATAGAGAGCACACTGTCCCTGTAGTTGAGGAAACAATAAGGGCAGGACAGAGCTATTGTGTCGGCGCCTTTTGTAACAGCTTGCTCCACCCTTATGTCAGAGAATCTTTCCCCTTTCGGGGTATCCATCCAGATTCTACCGCCACCACCACCGCAACAAAGGCCATCTTCACGAGCATCGGGGAATTCTATTAATTCCAGGCCGGGAATGCTTTGCAATACTTTTCTAGGTTCGTCATAGATACTATTATGTCTCCCCAAATAGCAAGGGTCGGAATAGATTACTTTCTTGTTTATCTCTTTAGACAGCTTCAATTTTCCCTGCTCAATAAGTGAAGCTAGATATTGAGTGATATGAATCACCTCAAATTTGCCTCCAAGCTCAGGATACTCATTTTTAAAGGTGTGATAACAGTGTGGTGAGGAAACTACCACGGTTTTGACACCATTATTGGTAAAGAGATTGATGTTGTTTTGAGCCAGACTTTGAAAGGTATCTTCATGGCCGGCTTTTCTAATTGACTCACCACAGCATCTTGCCTCAGTGCCTATAAGGCCATAATCAATCCCAAGCTTATTAAAGACTGTGGCAGTGGACCGAGCTACTGTTTTTACATCAGGATCGTATGAAGGGATACAGCAAGGGAAATAAAGTATTTCGGTGTCCGAAGTAGAATTTTTTACCTTAAGGTCTTTGGCCCAGTCATTTCGCTTTTCCGGTGCCTCACCAAGCGGATTACCTACGCCAGCGATATTCTTAGCTGAAATTCTTAAGGCATCAGGGATAGTACCAATACCCAAGCTAGCTACGGCTCGGCGTATAGCCCTCATGACATCTATTATCTCAACGCCTCGGGGACAACGTTGAACACAAGCTCGACAAGTGACACAAGTCCAGGCATCCTCGCTGCCAAAATCGGTTGCCCCAAGCTGAGCTTCATGCATGATGCGGCGAACGAGAAAACTTCGGACCAAGTTCCAGGGACAAATACCGGTGCAAAGACCACACTGATAACACAATTTGAGTGGTTCACCACCAGCTTCAAGTATCACATCTGTAGCTTCTTTGTAAGGACTTAACGTTTCCATCTCAACCTCGACTTTTCAAAGATTCGCTAAAAAAAGGGGTGGCTCTCACAAAAGAATTGTACCCACCCCTTTCTTCCGTAACATAAATTGAAGCACGGCGGGAAAGTATAACAAACCCTGTCACATGACGCAAACTTCTGTGCTAGGCTTCCGGCAAAATGGTTGGTGGTTTATTTGCTAAGAGTTTTTATTACATTGGGTTCGGGGGCAGATGATGGTATCAGGAGAGCAGACAACGCTCTCACGCCCCTTAATGAGGCTTTATTGTTTTACGCCACGTTCAATTGTTATTGAGCCCAATACGCCGTTGATTAACCGGGGGGAGGAATCGCTTCCGAATGCCTTAGCTAACTCTACAGCTTCATTTATAGCTACCTTAAACGGAGTTTTATCATTAAATAAAATTTCGAAAATAGCCAGGCGTAAAATATTTCTATCTACGATAGACATCTGTTCTGGGGGAAAGGCAGGGGCAAATTTTTTAATAAGAGCATCAAGCTCGGATTTGTTCTGTAGTACTCCTTCCACAAGCTCCTCAGTGAAGCTAAGTGCTTCTTGAGCCAGTGTTCCCCCTGCTCTTAAGCGAGCTAAAGCTTCCTCCACCTTATGCTTCGTGCAATCAAGTTCATAAAGTGCCTGGAGAGCAGCGATTCTTGCCCGTCGCCTGATGCCAGCCATTAGTTAGTTGGATTCTCTGTACATGCTAGCTGCGCTATATCCTCAATTCCTGATATATTGAAAGTTTGGAGTTCTGAATTGATTCGCCTGATTAAACCGCTAAGCACTAGCCCCGGACCTATCTCATAAAAGGTGGTGACCCCGCTGTGCATCATATATTCCACCGACCCTTGCCATTGGATGCAATTGCGAAGCTGCTTCACCAGGTCTTCTTTTATCGAATCAACGTCGGGTAATGGCCGAGCGGTCACGTTAGATATTACAGGAATGGCTGGTGGGTGAAACTTGAAGCTTGAGACGACTTTGCTGAACTCAGCTATGATGGGCTCCATCAAGGCGGAATGAAAAGCCCCACTAACCTTCAAAGGAATAAGAACACGAGCACCTTTTATCTTGGCCAATTTATCAGCTTCAGCCAGAGCTTGGGCGGCACCGCTGATTACAATCTGTCCAGGACAGTTTATATTGGAAATTTCGGTCTCACTATGAAAGCTTATATCTTTAACTGTTTCTTCATCAAGCCCTATTACCGCCAGCATGCTCCCGGGATTTTTCAGCCCGGCTTCATACATTAATCTCCCTCTTTCCCTGACAAGCAAAACAGCATCAGTCAAGCCAAGCGCACCAGCAGTAACCAGAGCAGTATATTCACCCAAACTATGTCCAGCAACAAAAGCAGGAGGGGGGAAATTAGCTATGGTTGCCTCTTTAAGTGCTCTAAGGCAGGCAATGCTGACGACCAGTATCGCTGGCTGGACATTATGCGTCTTTCTCAATTCCTCCTCTGGCCCTTCAAAGCATAAACGGGAGAGGGCAAAGCCTAAAGAAGCATCAGCTTCATCAAAGACTTCCTTGGCTGAAGGGTAGCTGTTGTACAGGTCCAGTCCCATACCAGTGCTTTGGGAGCCCTGCCCTGGGAAAACGTAGGCTACCTTGGATAACTCAACCATGCAGATTATTTCTTAGCGGGTTTGACCTCAATTGCCTCTCTATCATTGTACCAGCCACAGTTAGGGCAAACATAGTGAGATAACTTAGGACTGTGACAATGGGAGCACACATCCATGGCAGGCAAATTTAGTTTAAGGTGGCTGCGCCTTTTCCCCTGGCGAGATTTAGCAGTTTTTTTCTTAGGTAGTGCCATGTGAATTCGCCTCCTTTATTTCACACCGCAAAAATATTACGATTTTCGCGGGGACCCCGTCAATTCAAAATCAAGTTCATACAGGGTTCTCAAAAAGTCGCAATACTTTTTGGGTTTAGTTTATTCCTGAACAGTCGGGCCGACATAGTGGTTTCATGGGTAAATTTAGCAAAGTATATTGCCGTATTAACTCGCTCAGGTCAAGTATATTTTTGTTGTCAATAATAAACTCTTCCGATTGCTCCGGCGAAGAGAGTGCTAAATCACCAGACACATCAGATATCGGAATAAATTCTTCTTCAGCAGTGAAACTTATGGGTAATAAGAATGTATCTAGACAGCGGCTACATATGAGTTTTGCCTCAGCAGTTAATTTACACTGGACTAAAACTCCCTGACTGATATGAATCAACTTCGCCTTTCCTTCAACAAAACATTCAACTTCTTCATCAATCACCTCGCTTATATCATAGCTTTGGTTAGAGCCAACAGGCTCTTTCAGCAACTGAGCTACATTCATTAAAGCTCTCAGGGGTTCTTTTTCCATCTGTCATAGCCTAGAAATTTAGATAAATCATAAAGTATAATAAACTATATCATAAGAGGTTTGGGTATTGGAAATAGAAGAATTGAAGGTAGAGACAAGAGATCACGTTGAGCTACAAAGGCATCAGCTTATCCAGTTAAGCCTGAATATCCATGATAACCCTGAGTTGGGCTTCGAGGAGGAAAAGGCATCGGCTTGGCTTATTGGCTATCTTGAAGATAGTGGATTCCATGTAGAACCAGGCATTGTTGGCTTGGCTACAGCCTTTCGAGCCACATATGGCCAGGGGAGCCCTAGAATTGCCTTGCTTGCTGAATATGATGCCTTACCCAAAATAGGACATGGCTGCGGGCATAATATAATAGCTACTTCGGCAGTCGGGGCCGCTGTGGCTAGTAAGTCTATCATCGACCAGTTAGGAGGCAGCGTTGTGGTTCTGGGCACTCCCGGAGAAGAAGTCTTCGGTGGCAAGATAGACATGGTGAAAGCGGGAGCCTTTAAAGAAATAGACGTGGCTATGATGGTGCATCCCAATATCCTCACCATGGTAACCATACAAACGCTTGCCTGTAGCTCCCTAGAAGTGGAATTCTTTGGCCGGCCAGCTCACGCCGCTGCCCAACCCCACAGGGGTATAAATGCCCTTGACGCTATGATATTAGCTTTCACTTCTATAAATTCGCTGCGCCAGCATATAAAGGCAGAGGCACGCATCCACGGCATAATCACTGATGGCGGTGAAGCCCCCAACGTAGTGCCTGCCCACAGCGCTGCTGTGTTTATGATACGTGCTCTAGATGATGATTATCTTGCTGAATTGAAGGACAAGGTTTTAAACTGTTTTACAGGAGCATCTGTAGCCAGCGGGGCAAGATTAGAATATAGGTGGAGAGACAGGGCTTATGCTCCGATGAAAAACAATGCTACTTTAGCCGGGCTGTTCAAGCAAAATCTAGAATCGTTGGGACGACATGTCGAAGCCTTCGACCCTCGTTTTGGCTTTGGCAGCACAGATATGGGAAACGTCAGTCAAGTGGTACCAAGCATACATCCCACGATAGCCATAGCTCCGCCTGAGGTGTTCATACATACACCTGAGTTTGCCTCCACAGCCGCCTCAGAAGCAGGACACGAAGGCTTAATGGATGCAGCTAAGGCAATGGCTATGACTGTGGCTGATATTCTACAGCCAGGAATGCTTGATAGGATTAAGCAGGAATTCCAAAGTGGTTAGGATAGGCATTCTCAATCCAAAGATAAAATTCGATGGTATAATTAATTAGTGTAGAGCTTGTCCTCATTTGCGCGAATTAGCTCAAATCTCTGTATAAGGTGAGGTTCTGGCTAGGTAGGGGGACGCTCTGATTTGTGGGAGGGAGCGGCTACAGGTTAAAGGTTCAAGCCATGGTCGAACCAAGGATGAAACTCATTTGGGATACTGTAGTAACCCAAATTGAAGGTGATGGAATAGTTAAGCAACTCGTGCTAAAAAACACCAAAAATGATAAAATATCGAAATTAGAGCTGGCTGGTGTTTTTGTGGCTATCGGCTCGGAGCTCAATAGTGTGCAGTGGCGGGGATTGTTACCTTTAGACGAAGAGGGCTACATAATCACCAATGAACTCATGGAAACGAAAATTCCAGGAATATTTGCTGCTGGAGATAGCGCTACTGCGGCTATATCGGCAGAGAGATTTTTATCATTCTGAGCGAGGTGAGGAATTTTATGAAAGTTGTTTTGCTAGAAGACCTTCCCGGAAGGGGAAAAGCGGGAGAGATAAAGGAGGTAAGCAAAGGTTATGCGAGGCATTTCCTTTTGCCCCGGGGTTTAGCTTTGGTAGCCACCCCCACGGTCATTAAACAAGTAGAGTCCAGTCTGGAGAAGGAGAAGCTTGAGGAAAGCATTGACCGGGATAAACTAGTTGAACTGGCTCAGCAAATTGAGGGAAAGGAAATTCGTTTTAAAGCTCGCATGGGTACCGGAGAACGCCTGTTTGGCTCTATTACCGCTGCCGACATAGCCGAAGAATTAGGTCGGGCCATAGGTTCTGTTATTGATAAAAAGAAAATAGACATAGGGGAATCTTTACGCAAAACAGGCAGCTATGAAGTAGCCGTTAAGTTAGCCACCGACCTTAATCCGCAAATTACGGTGGTTATCGAGGAGGAGAAAGAGACAGAGATAGAGAAAAAGGTAGAGAAGAAGGCAGAGAAGAAAGCAGAGAAGAAGACAGAGAAGAAGACAGAGAAGAAAGCAGAGAAGAAGACAGAGAAGAAGGCAGAGAAGAAAGCAGAGAAGAAGACAGAGAAGAAAGCAGAGAAGAAAGCAGAGAAGAAGACAGAGAAGAAAGCAGAGAAGAAGACAGAGAAGAAGGCAGAGAAGAAAGCAGAGAAGAAGACAGAGAAGAAAGCAGAGAAGAAGACAGAGAAGAAGACAGAGAAGGAGAAAGAGAAGGATTAGGCATGGCAGAGGAAAAATTACCACCCCATGATATTGAAGCCGAGGAGGCAGTAATTGGGTCTCTGCTTATTGACCCTGAGGCCATATTGAAAGTTGCTGCTTCTCTCAAGCCAGAGGATTTTTTTTCAGAAACAAATCGGGTAATTTACCAGGCTTGTTTCTCTCTTTATCAACGTCCTAATGAAGCCATAAATCAGATTACAGTGGCTCATGAGCTAATGCGTCAGGACAAGCTGGAGCAAATTGGTGGTGCTGCCTTCTTAAGCCATCTAATAAGTAATGTACCCACATCCCTTCATGTTGAATATTATGCTCAAATAGTATCCAATGCAGCAGTAATGCGGCGGCTGATCGCCGCTGCTGCCCAGATCGAGGCCCTTGGCTACGAAGCCAGCCCGGATGTTGAGGCTAGCCTCAATGACGCTGAAAATATCCTGTTTAAAGTGCGAGCCAGGCAGGGTCTTCGAGGCCTTGTTCCGATTCGCGAGGTTCTAGGTCAATATTTTGAGGGATCTGGGCCATCTACTACGCTTAGGACAGGGGAAATATCTCATATTCTAACCGGTTTTACTGCCTTGGATGATTTTTTAGGAGGATTACAGAGGACTGACTTAATCGTTTTAGCCGCCAAGACTAGTCTGGGTAAGACCAGCTTGGCCCTAAATGTTGCCAGAAATGCCGCTATTAACCAGAAGGCCTGTATTGCGCTATTCAGTTTGGAGATGTCCCAAGAGGCAGTAGTACAGAGACTTCTGGCCAGCGAATCCGGGGTGGATTCTGGAAAGGTCCGTCTTGGGCGCTTTAGTGAGAAGGATGAGATAAAAATTATGGAAGCCAGCGGCGTCTTATCCGAGGCACCCATCTATGTCGATGATTCGCCCATGCTTCGGGTAGTAGATATAAGGAGCAAGGCACGACGACTTCACTTCGAACGGGGCATCGACCTGATTATCATCGATTATCTGCAACTGATACAGGTCGATGGCAAAAATGAAACCCGAGTCCAAGAGCTCAGTAACATAACTCGTGCCCTAAAAACTTTGGCCCGGGAACTGAATGTGCCTGTCTTAGCCCTATCGCAACTAAGTCGGGCCATCGAAGCGCGTCCCTCCCATATACCTCAGCTTTCTGACCTGCGCGAATCTGGCAGCATTGAGCAGGATGCTGACGTGGTCATTTTCATTCACCGGGAAGATCTGAATTATTCTCCTGAAGATTGGAGCAAGGTACATGATATTGAAACGGAACCTTATCCCCGCGGCATCGCCGATATTATCATAGCCAAACACCGCAACGGTCCTTTAGGACAAAGAAAGCTGCGCTTCCTGGAAAGGGTTGTCAAATTTGATAATTTAGAGGCTGAACTGATTTCTGCCTCTAAGGGGTGAAAAGATGCCTGACCGGCAATTATCAAGCTCTCAAAGGAAAACAGATTTTATCTCGTTGCCTGACTCTTTCTTTACCCAGGCGATGCCTAAAATTCGAGACCTGGCTGAACTTAAGATAGTGTTATATGCGGCTTATCTTATCCTGCGAAAGCAAGAGCGTCCCTATTTTGTAACTTATAAGGAATTGCTATCCCATGAACTAATGGCCACGATGGGCGAGGAGACAATCCGCCAGGCTTTGAACTCGGCAGTAGAGCATGGTACTCTATTACACTCGACTTTAAATATAAATGGAGTGCTCGAGGATGTTTACTCTCTGACTGATGATAGCCGTCAGCCTCCAGCTATCAACATTTTTGCCCTCTACGAGCAGAATATCGGCATAATAACGCCAATGATTGCTGAAGAACTCAAGGAAGCAGACAAGCTTTATCCGCCCCAGTGGATTGAAGAAGCCTTTAAGGAAGCAGTTACGCTGAATAAACGCAGTTGGAAATATATCGCTCGCATCCTTGAAAGATGGGCTAGCGAAGGTAAGGACAGTGGAGAGTATAGGAGAGACATTAAAAAGGATGGCCCAGACAAATATGTCAAGGGCCGATACGGACACCTCGTCAAAAGATAACGTTCCCCCGGAAGAAGACGCAGGTGAAATCTGCCCTATTTGCAAAGGGGCGGGCTTTGTTCATCCTGCTCTGGATTCAGGGCAAGTTGATTTCAGCCGGGTGGTACCCTGCCAATGCAGTAAGGGGGAGCTGAGAAAGAAAAAAACAGAATATCTTGAGAAGTACAGCAATTTGGATTCCCTGTCGCAGCTTACCTTTGGCAATTTATCTCCTGAAGGGAAGGCGGCGAATGCCATTTCCCAGGAGCTCTTTGCTCAGGTTTACCAGGCTGCCAAAGCCTTTGCTGATAATCCCCAGGGTTGGCTGGTATTTTTAGGTCCCAGCGGCTCTGGTAAAACACACCTGGCTTGTGCTATCGCCAATCACCGTCTCAGCTTAGGGGAGCCTGTATTTTACATCGGTGCTGCTGACCTCCTTGACCACCTCCGCTCCGCTTTCAGCCCCACAAGTGACACCACTTATGACGAGCTGTTTGAGCGGGTGAAGAATGTGCCTCTACTAGTGCTTGATGACCTTACTATGGGAAGCGCTACTACTTGGGCTAAAGAGAAGCTGGAGCAACTCCTTCATCATCGCTTCAATGCCAGGCTGGCCACGGTAATCATCACCGATATACCGCTGGAAAGAATTGATGAACGCTTACGCGGCCATCTTGCCGATAATGAATTCTGTCAGGTATGGACGATTGAACCGGCACCGCCCCTGGAATCCCAGGGTGGCTTAAAATTAGAGCTATTACGAAATATGAACTTCGATAATTTTGACCACAAAAGGATGGAACTTCCCCTGGAACAGCGGCAAAATTTGCGCCAGGCCTTCAACTTAGCAGTAGAATTCGCTCGCTCACCAGAGGGTTGGCTGATATTTCAAGGCGTTAATGGGTGTGGTAAGACTCATCTGGCAGCAGCTATCGCTAATTATCAGCTGGCGCAAGGAAAACCAGTCTTCTTTGTGGTTGTTCCCGACCTTCTTGACCATTTACGTTCTACATTCAGTCCAGATAGCAAAATTTCCTATGACGAATTTTCTGAGCGTATCAAAGAAGTTCCATTGCTGATACTCGATGACTTTGGGGAACAGTCGGCCACGCCCTGGGCTCAGGAGAAGCTATATCAATTGATAAACTACCGTTATAATGCCAGGTTGCCAATGGTGGTCACTACATGTCTCTCTTTAGACGAGATTGAAACACGAATCAGTTCACGAATGGTGGACCCAATGATAAGCCTGGTATTCAACATCACCGCTCCTGATTATCGGGGCAATGTAAAGTCTACACGGCAAGCTAAACGCTACTAAT
>Ga0209977_10001270_pt1 | contig 11031 bp, 8 predicted proteins | sample SumtaG_2_FD_183113 | JGI IMG/M metagenome (GOLD analysis project Ga0209977, IMG submission 183113) | Deep subsurface microbial communities from Indian Ocean to uncover new lineages of life (NeLLi) - Sumatra_00607 metaG (SPAdes) (version 2) | ecosystem: Environmental > Aquatic > Marine > Oceanic... | reverse complement strand
TATTCCTTCACATTTTCTGATTCATCGTAAGAGTATGGTGTTCTCTCGAATGTTTTAATTGTAACTATAAGGATGGCATCAGCACTTTTCTCATCTGCAATTTTTAACCTGTTATCTTCTATAAAGGCATCTGTAACCGACCTTGTAAATGTATCTTCAAGACCATATCTCAGTGATTCATTTTCAAATACAGGGATTGATATACTTTTAATGCCTGAAGATATACCAGAGAAACTGTAAGTACAACAGGAATAAAGAAGTAACAAGACAACAGGAATAAAAAGATAGAAATATTTAATTTTCAACCTCCATGTCCATTCTGATTAAATTCTATAAACTTTACGTGTGGATAGTAGCAAAAATTGATTTGCTTGTCAAGTAAAAAAGGCAAAAGGAAAGCCTTCATGTAACAAGAAGGATAGTACTGCTACGATAACTCTTTTAATAGTTTTTTTATAGTTTTATAAACTCCATTTCTTGTTTTTTCAAAATCTCTGAAGAGGTTTTTTCGACGTAAATCTAAGCTGTCAAAATCAATGCTATCATTAGCTGCGACCGTCAACCTGTATACATCTCTGAGATTCTTCAAATAATTAAAACCTTTTCTAAGAAATTCTATTTCCTTTTTGTGATTGGGTTCCAGTTTTATTAAGGTATCAAATATCCTTGCATTTATAGGTTCCCGTATTCCATATTTTGCTTTATATATAAGTATAAGCATTTCAATATCCCTTAATCCTCCGACCCCCTCCTTTATATTATTTGAAAGGTTAGTATCTTTTTGTGCCTCCTCCTGTCTTGAATGTATCTCGTTAATCATATCCTTTATATACATATCTCTTTTATCAAAGATATATGGATGGATAACCTTTTTTTCAAAGTTTTTCCTGAATTTCTCACTTCCTACTACCATTCTTGAACCAAGCACTTGAGATTTTTCTATAAAGCTAGATTCATGTTCCTTTTTGAAAAGTGAACAAATCTCTTTCATAAGCACAACATAATTCCCAAAGTACTCTGCAAATCTGTAATGTGGGATTGTACCTCTCTTTGTAATCTCCGTATTCATCAATGCTATCACCCTCGTCGAGAGTTCTCTGATCTTCTCATCCTTTGAATCAAGAATAACGATAAGGTCATAATCATCATTAAATGCCTGTTCCCTTGCATGCCCACCAGCAGCAAAGATAGCTAGTAGGTCGCCTGTAAAGACTTTTTCCCCGTATTCCTCTTCAATCTTGCACTTACAGATATCAACAAGGATGTTTATATAGTTGTCGCAAAATTCACTGAATGCCGCATTCGTCTTTTCAACACTGGCTCCTTCCAGGGTCTCCAAGCCCACCCTTAGAAACTCAATATCGTAGTATTCTCCAAGTACCTTTTTCTTTGCCTTGAATCCCTCAAGGCTTTTGACCTCCCCAAGGATTCCCCTTGCAATTTCCTTTAATCTATGGGTTTCTTGTATATGCCTGATACTTTCAGGATATATATCCACTGCCCTGTCCATAAATCGTCTGAAATATGTACTCGTTTTTTTAAATAATTTTGTCAGATAGCGAAGTGTTTGCCTTTCTTTTACAAGTTCCTTATCGAGGAATTTATCGCCTAAACAAGAGTTGAAATATTCAAGACTTTTATTATCTAAAATAGAAAGGTAATCATAGATTAACTTCCTATAACACAAAAATATATTGGTGAGTCTTTTAGTGATCTCTGAAGTCTTCATCATTGATTCAAGAAACATCCTGTTAAACAGACCAAATAGAGGAATGTTTTCATTGCCTGATTCTGCTATCATTATAATAAGTTTTATAAGCGAATGAAGGTCATACTTAACCCAGTCAATATATCTTTTGATTACAGAATATTTCTGTTGTTCTGTAAGTGAATTAAGGTCTGAGGTATAGTTTTTAAGGAGAGTCCTGTCTGAATTGAGTGTGTCGAGTATATCTTCCCAGTATGTTGTCCCTTTGAAAAACCTAAAATTTTTCATAAATCTTAACGCGAGGTTTTTCTCTGCTCGCTCGATGCTTGATCCTTCCTTCACCTGCGAAAAGATTTCAACAAAGATACTGTTTTTTCTCAAATGATACTCTATATCCTCTATCATCCCTGGTATAACTCTTCGTACCATCTTTACATATTCATAATAATGAACAAGAAGATGGTCAGGTGCCCTTAGTGCGCCAACATCCTCATAGCCAAGAAATCTTGCAACGGTTGCAAGGTTATCAAGCATTCCAGTTTCATTTATCCTGATTTCCTCCTCCTGGACTACAAGAAGTTGGTAAATGTATCGGAATATTTCAAAAAATGAGAGTGCTCTTTCAAGTTCCGAGTAATAGCTCAATCGAAAGTTATCCTTTTCTTTTAGTTTATCAATTATATCCCAATTGTTTGTTTCATGAATGTTAAAGAGGGTTTTTTTTGCTGAGAGAATGCCTTTTATGATTCTTAATGCATCGTCCTTTGGATTTATCTTCTTTCGAGCCAGGGGTCGGATAATCAATGATTTCACCTCACCTGTAATACCCCTAATGAAACCTTCATTGAATTTGTTATGTTCGTTTCCTCTAAAAAAATATCTTTGGGAAATTTCTTTATAAAATTTGTCAAACAATTCAGAAGAACCGATAATCCTTTTTGCACCGAGTATTTCAGATATAATTATAAAATCACCTATCGCCTTATCAAGGACAGTTCTATATTCTGGTATGGAAGCGGAATAAGTGCTTTCACTTATATGTTCTGAGAGATGGAAGTGGATGGAGCAGGCAAATTTCATCATCTCTTTCGCCATTCTACCTATTGCGCAATTAAGATATTTCCTATTCTGAGAACCATCATCAACAATACCGATATCTATATCATCCTGGTCAGCTCTTGTGCCAACACTTGCAATGAAGAACTCCAATCTCTCATTTTCTGGCAGAATTATACGCAGAAGATTATCCATATATGCTGCTGTTAAAGACCTGAAGTTATTTCCGATGTTCTTCATAAAGACTTTATATATTTCCAGATTGTTCGGTGAGGAAACAAGTTTAAGTACATTTATAAAAGAAAGGTTCATATGGAGGTATTGAAGGGCATAATAGCACCCGAGAAGATTTAATTTTTCCCTTTCATCTCTCCCTACATAAAAAGCTGTTGACATCTCACTCTTAGGATCTGTTGCATAGTGCCAGAAGTGGACCTGATCGACCTTACCTTTCTCTTCGAGACGAGCTTTCAAGCAATCGAGGTAGGAATCTATTGCAAGCAAATATTTTCTATTGTGGTTTCCAAGTATTGAAGATTCTTCTTTTAATATATCAAGTGGTTTTCTCATAGTTCTTTGTAATTAGTTATGTTCGTTAGAACGTTTCGTTCGTTGTTAAAATTTATAACGTTTGAAGCGCTAATAACGTTTAAAGTTGATTAATTCTTTCCTGAATGCTATCTGGAAGTTTTGTATCAGCATAACCAAGTTCGTCTTTTATCTCAATGAGCTGAACAAGGTGTTTTTTTAGTCTTTCTTTTCTATTAATTTCAATTGCACTCATTTTAACGCTTCTCCAGAACCATTCTTCCTCACCGAATCTCTTCAGCATATGGAGACAATGTTTTATGTCAACACCGAAGTCATCCCTGAGATTCAGTTCTTTTTCCATCCTTGGGGAAACTATCTTTTCAACAAATACATCAAGAGGGTCTGCAAGAAAGAGTATAATATGATAATCCCTATTCTGAAATCTTACCATTTCATTGTGAGGTTCTTTCCTCCTTTTTAATGGGTTATAGAAATCAAAAAGATTACTTTTAATGATATAATCTACATTGAACCATGTAGTGCTAAACGACCATACTGTATGAAGACTTCCAATATTTTTATTCTGAACAATTCCATCGTCCAGTTCTACTATCCTTAAATTCTTAGATTTTTCCTTTTTTCTAAAATTCATAATCCCATCGCTATTCCTGAAGAGGAGGTCTACATCCCAGAGTACCTTATAACCTCCGATGAACCCCTGGATAAGGATACTCATAGCGCCGATAATGATAAAATTCGGATTTTTTCTATCAAGTAGAGAAGAAAGTTCCTCAAGGATTAAGAGAAGGTTTTGTCTTCTCTTTACATCAATAAAGGAAAGCCAATGCTCTTTTTCTTTCATTCTTACTCAATGAAAGTTTTGTGTTTTTCTGCCTCTCCAGCAGGAGATGTTATCTTGTCTTTCAAAAAGCATTCTTAACCCTATCAGACAGTTTTGTGCAAACTTCTCTGCTGTCAACATCGCTTTCCTTGCTCCTCATTTTCCAGGATGTTAAGGTCTTTATGTCTTTTAAGGATTTCGTCTGCTAATCTATCAAGTGATGTAAAATCCTCTTCCTCAGGATAACCTTTTATAATTACAGGTTTTATGATTTCGACCTTAAGATTGGGGAGCATTCCTGTAATATGGTCTACTATCCTGCTTCCCCATCCATATGAACCTATAAGCGATGCAAATTTCAGTTTTGGTCTGAGGGCATTTGCAAGAAAAGCTGCATAGACAACACTCGGATGAGGACCAGTCAAAACAGTGGGAGAACCAATTACTATGGTAGCTGCATCTACAAGAGCAATAGCAAGTTCACCAATATCAGTTTTGGTTAAATTAAAGGGCTTTACAGTTATACCTCTTTTAATGAGAGCATCCATAAAGTAGTCTACCATTTTTCCTGTACTACCGTGCATCGAAACAAAAGGAATAATAACTTCGTTTTTTACCTCATCAGAGACCCAGTCTCTGTATGCACCTATAATAAATTCCGGTCTTTTATAAAGTTGACCGTGACTCGGTGCAATTATCTCAATCGTTAGTTCCTTAATTTTCTCCAAATGTTTTTTTATATTCGTTCTGAATGGCATCATAATCTCTGCGTAATACCTCTTGGCAGATTCATAGACTTCGCATTCATTTTGAACAAAAAGCTCACTTGCTGCTAAGTGTGAACCAAATAAGTCACACGGGAATAATATCTTGTCCTCTCTTAAATAGGTAAGCATTGTCTCGGGCCAATGAACCCATGGAGCCATTATAAACTCAAGGGTCTTATCTCCAAGTGATATAGTATCTTTATCATTTACTGTTATAAATTTATCATCTGGGATGAGAAGGAGGTCCATAAGTAGTGATTTGCATTTAGGATTTGTTATAACCTTTGCATGTTGATATAGCTCAAGAACTTTGGGTATTGTTCCAGAATGGTCCTGCTCAGCATGGTTGGAAATTACATAATCAATATTATTTATACGTAACTTATTGAGGTTATCTATAAGTTCATGCTCCTTGGGTGGGTCAACAGTGTCTATTAATGCTATTTTTTGAGTACCCTTTATCAAGTAAGCATTATAACTTGTACCATCGGGAAGTGGTATAAGTTCGTCAAAGAGTCTCCTGTCCCAGTCTATTGCTCCTACAGAGTAGATGTTAGGCTTTATTTCATGAACAGCCATTTTTTTCTCCTCGGTTTTTTGTGTAATGTATTAGGGTTCATTTATAATTCTCTTTTTTTCCCATCAGGTTTATTACTTTTCTCAAAGGAAGTATATAGAAAAATTTTTGTATAGTTTTTAGGATATATAGATATATATTTATTCATCAAAAGACAATATAATGGAATTTCTATAAAAGTCAAGAAAAAACATTGTTCTCCTGTGGTAAAGAAATCCCTTTATTTTATTATTATAGAATAGTTGAATAGAAGGAATATTTAGAGTGTCTAATTATGGCTTACATGACACTGTTATTGTTTTCTTCTCAGAGAGCAAAATATTATCAAAAAATAACCTCACTTCACCATAATCTTTTATTGGGATTTTTGTTTTGTTGATTGAAAATTGTTTATTCAAAATAATGTTTTCCATATCTTTATGACACATAAACGAGTAATTTCCAAAACTGCATGGTTTTTCTAAAGGTTCTATAAACGTTTTGATTTCTGAGTCTTCAGGTAATTTAATTCTGAAAATCTCAATGAGTGTTCTACAGTAATCAAAAGCTATTGTGTGTTCCCTGGTTTCCCTTGTGAATATATCAATCATTTTATTTTGGAAAATATTGGGACTTAAAGAAAGGGAACCATCAATTTCTTGGGCATATTGTGGAATATGAAAAGTATAATTTTGCATCAAGGGCTCTGATAGATTAAAAAGCCCTGTAATAGAATACTCTTTGAGTATTGAACCATGACATCTATCAGAAAGGGTTTGTTCAAACCATTCCCTTTTTTCAGATTCGCTAAGAGGTTGCAATAATGTCCTTGCCCTGATTGCTTCCTGTCCTGTTTTTGTGCTATTTACAGAACAGACAAGGTTGCCGTTCTTATCAATATCAACTTTACATTCTCTAATTGTTCGATTATTGTTCGCTGATGAAGATGGTATAGTAATCAATCTGCTTTCTTCTTCTTTAATAAGTAAAGCCTTGGTATTTTCTAAATACCAGGGAGTTTGTCCAAAAGGTGTAGAACGCGAGGTAGGGTCGAGCAGAATATAATCGTCGCTCGCTGTATAATCTTTATCACCTTCTATTACAACCTCGTCATATCCTTCCATATCAGTGAAATATGTTGCTGGAACAGCTACAATTACATGATTGAATTGTTGAGCAGAAACAAATTGTTTAATCACTTGTCCAGAATTAGCTGTCCGTGTGAGAATAGGCATTGCGTCAATACCTTCTTCTCTTAACATTGTGATGAGAAGAAATGCTTTATCTTTACAGTCACCGTACTTGTTCATAAAAACTTCTGAAGGATTATGAGGTATAACCCTCCCCCTTTTTATCTCAATAGCAACATAGCGGATTTCTGATTGGACAAAGTTGTATAGAGCCTTGGTCTTCTCTCTCTCGTTCGTTAAAGCACTTACGATTTCCTCAACCTTAGATTTGGTCTCCTTATCCGCAGCAATTATATCCTTTGTAATCCGCCAATAATTTCCACCTAAAATTTCCCAAGATTCTCCCTCAATAGGTGCGACGAACCCGAAAATTGATCTAAATAAAGCAAGAGAAAAGTAGATTTTACTGGTGATTTCTGAAGGTGGAAGCATAAAAGGTTCATACGTTATTGCGGGAGCATTCTTGGTTTTAAATACAGCTTTCGTCCTGCCAAGAGGGTGAGAAATATCTTTTTCCACCTTCACTTCTTCCCTTGATGCAAGCATGAAGTTGTATTTAAGAAAACTTGGTACATCGAGTGTTATACACGAAAAAAGAACAGGTTCATTTCTTTGAAATTGCCATGAAGGAGCAAAGGGGGATTTATATAAAATGGAATATGAATATTCGATCACAGAACCAACTTCTACACCAGGCATGGAAAACACTTTAGCTTTTGAATCCGCATAGAGTACGAACTTTGGAAAAAGGGTTTTTTCGTGTATGTTTTCAGGATTTAACTCGACCACTGTACCATCCTTTCGAATAGTGCGTCCTCTGATATTGTGGATTTCGTTTCCTTCATCAAATGGGATTTCTATATCTGCATACCTTAAACCTGCTTCGTTTAGAATTTTTATCATTGTGTGGCGTGTAAAGATAAAGTTTTCAGAAACAGAAAATTCCCCTTCATCTAAAAGAAAAATAGCACTTGCTTTTGGATAATCTTCTTGAGTAGGTATCTTGTCTTTATCAAATGTTTCCCATATGACCTCTTTAAAATGAATGGTTCTGGTAGGAGAGCAGTTTATGCCAATAAGTAGTACCATTGCAAAAAGTGTAAAGAAAATACTCCTACCTAACGCTATCTTCAACGATCGTGATTCTATAACCAAGAAATGGCGACAATAATATTTCATTCTAATACCTCCAATTTTATTTAATGGTTTGATTTTGTATCAGTTTTTCATACTTCAAACATTGCAAAAATTAACAGTAGCAATTATTTTAGTCTCATTTTTTAAAAATTATTTAATTGCAAATCGAAGTCATGAAATAAAATAGTAGAATCAAGATGAATGTTCGATTATCTATAAAAACTTTTGAATAATTATGTTAATAATATATTATAATATAGAAAGATAAAAGTCAAGAATTTTTCTGGCGCTTTTTACACACTTTTTAGAAATATCAATACCAGTAATCCTCAAATTACTATCGATTCTTCCAACCTTAATTACAGAATATGCATAACCAATCCCAAAATCAAGAATTTGCATACCAGGTTTTATAGGCAAATCTTTTGCAATCCTTTTAGGTAATTACTCAATTCCGACAAGTGCCTTGATGTACTGAATCCGTTCATATAATTCAGGACGATCACTCTGCGTCTGACTCAACTTACCACGGAATTCATCAATTGATTTAAAATTGTGCTTTTTCATCCAGGCTTCTACTTCTTTAAGTATGGTGCCAATTTGTTTAATCCCATTAAGATATAGTGTAGAACATAGCTGAACCGCATTGGCGCCTGCCAGTAACTGCTTGATAACACCCGCACCATCATGAACACCGGTTGAAGCTGCCATATCACATTTTACTCGACCTGCAAGTAAGGCAATCCAGCGCAGCGATAGTCCTATTTCTTCTGGGGAGCTGAAACTGTATCCTGGGGCGAGTTCAAGTTTCTCAATGTCAATGTTTGGTTGATAAAAACGATTAAAGAGAACAAGGGCAGAGGCACCGCGCTTACTGAGTTCATCCGCTATTCGTGCCATAGAAGTGAAGTACGGACCAATCTTTACTGCAATTGGAATATTGATATGTGCCTTCACCTCTTCAAGAATCCTAAAATATATGTTTTCAATCTCCATTCCCGTTCGTTCTGGTTCGCTTGGCATCATGGAGATATTCAATTCTAATCCGTCTGCACCAGCGTTTACAATTTGTTTGGCATACTCTACCCACCATTTAGGTGATATACAGTTGAGGCTAGCAATCACGGGGATAGTGACAGCTTTCTTTGCCTCTTCCACTAACGTTAGATATTCACGCGGTCCAAGTGCCATACCCATCCCCCTGACGTAGTCAAACGCCTCTGGACGCCAACTTGGAAGAGAGTATTGCTCTATATCTTTAACCTCAGCATCTATTTGCTCCTCAAAAAGAGATTTGAGCACAACTGCTCCTGCACCTGCATTAGCACAGTGACGTACGCCATCAAGAGTCTTGGCCAAACTGCAACTTGCTACTATTAGAGGGTTACGTAAATCGAGTCCCATATACTTTGTTGAAAGGTCAATCATAATCTTCTCCTTTCTCTTGTTGTTAAAAAACCATTTTGAACACTTTCTTTGCTATAATATTTATTCATTTGTATTAATTATAACAATAATCCGTTATTTGTTCATCATTCTCTCAACTCTTTACCCCCTACACCTTTTGTTCTTGTGATAGCCGAAGTTATATCTTTAGCAAATGCGAATATACTGAAAATGCCACCAGTATGTATAAAAATAACCTTTTTATACTTGCTCTTCCTTACATGGTTTAACATTCCATAAAATGCCTTTCCAGTGTAAACCGGTTCCAAGATGATTCCTAATTTTGCAAGACGGGAAATGGTCTTTAATTCAGCAGGATATGGGATACCATAGCCTTCACCTACATAGCCATCAATCAAGTTTATATCATCCTCACCTATTTCGATGCCCATAGTGAATTTATCGATTGCCGTTTCACAAATCTTATAAATTTTTTCTTTAAAAAATTCAATTGTATCACAGATAATAATTCCGTTAAGGTCTATATTTAGATTTAATATCTTTTTGCCAAGTAATAATCCAGAATAGGTACCGCCTGAACCAACTGCACAATAGACGGCTTCTATTTTTTCTTCTTTGATAAAATTTTTCATCTCCTTCATGCAGTCAATATAACCCAGTGCACCAATTTCATTTGAACCACCTTCAGGGATGATATAAGGTTTTTTACCTTTTTTACTCAAACCATTAGCATAGGCTTTCATAATCTCATTTCTACGATCGTACTGTGCAGGTGTAATATAATGTACCTTTGCTCCTAATAATCTATCAATTAAAAGATTTCCTGTATATATTTTTCTCTGCTTCCCATGAAGACGTAGCAATAGATGACACTCTAATCCAAAATGCTGTGCAAACACTACAGTCGTTCTGCAGTGGTTTGATTGCACTGGACCACAAGTAATAATTGTGTCGCAATTCCGATTTTTCGCATCGGCGATAAGATACTCAAGTTTACGCGCCTTATTGCCTGAAATGAGCAATCCATTCAGGTCATCACGCTTAATATAGATTTTTGCAGTGCTTCTTAATCTTTGAATTTCTTCAATTGGAGTCTTTAGGGTAATCTTCAGTGGTTTCAAAACAACCTGATTATTTTATATTGTTCTTCGTTATCTCTTCAGCTTTTTTTATACCTGCAAGAAATGCTTTTCTATTTATTTCCTCAGTTCCCTTTGGGACCCTTGAAAGAATTGCAGACTCTACTGCCTTACGGGTGACAATACCAGAAAGCTCTGTTACAAGACCAAGAGCAACAATATTAGCAGTCAGTGTTTTCCCTGTCTCCTTTAGTGCTATATCAATAATAGGAACCTTGTAAACCCTATATTTCCCTTCTGGAACTTGACCAACCAATTTTGAGTCTACAAGTAGTATGCCATCGTCTTTCAAGTCTTTAGAGTATACATTACAGGATTCCTGTGTAAGAGCAACAAGGAGGTCAATATTTTGTGCCTTTGGGAAAATAATCTCCTCATCAGATATGATTACCTCTGAGCGTGATGCACCCCCCCGAGCTTCAGGGCCGTAAGATTGACTCTGTGTTGCATTCTTTCCATCGTAGATAACTGCTGCTTCTGCAAGAACCTTTCCTGCAAGAATCAGTCCCTGTCCGCCTGAACCGCTTAATCTGATTTCGTATTTTTTGGACATTTCCCCTCCTTGAGGATTTCTCTTTCATAGTACTCTACAAATTCACTACGTAAAGAGTCTGCAAAGATACCTATTACTATTTTTCCTTGGAGTTCTTCCTGACTCAATCCTTCTGCTTTCTTCTTTGGTATAGAAATAGATTTAAT
>Ga0209977_10001268_pt1 | contig 11041 bp, 10 predicted proteins | sample SumtaG_2_FD_183113 | JGI IMG/M metagenome (GOLD analysis project Ga0209977, IMG submission 183113) | Deep subsurface microbial communities from Indian Ocean to uncover new lineages of life (NeLLi) - Sumatra_00607 metaG (SPAdes) (version 2) | ecosystem: Environmental > Aquatic > Marine > Oceanic... | reverse complement strand
CACACTTCTATTTCCGTCTGTAGATCCCGTATAGTATCATCAGTAATCACTAAAGGAATGTCTTTTCCTCCCTTTACATCAGCGACCTTTACCTTCAATCTAGATACCTCATCCTCTAATTCTTTAATTCTCACTTTCAAAGCAGAAATCTCATCCATATAATCGGCAGCTTTTTTGGGCGCCATCATTTCTTGGTACATTGATTTACCTGTTTCCAATTCATCTGCAGATTTTCCACCTAATATCCTCTCTTTCCGTTTTTGTAGCTCGTCTACAGTATTCTCTGAGAGGAAGTCTAAAGGGTTAAAGCTTACACCTCCATGCCTAGTTCTCCTACTTCTAATCTTAACAAAGAGGGGGATCCCCTTTACCGCTTCTCCACAGATTATACATTCACCTTTATCTAATCCGGAGATATCTGACTTATTTTCGTTGCTTAAGTCTTCGGCACTTGAAATTGTAATTCCAATATCTCTGATATCAGAGAGATTATGAATAATCCAGGTTCCTGCTTGAGCCCTTATAGTAGTATCTAGTAATTGAGGTCTCTGTGTGCCTATAATGATATTGGCCCCGAACTTTCGACCTTCTTGAGCAAATAGCTTGACGATATCGCAAGTTTCTGTCTGTTTTTTTCCCGCAAAAAGGTGTGCTTCATCTAAGAATAAGTAAAATGGGGGGATTTTTCTGGTTGTGCTTGATTCATATAATTTCTTTAGAAGTTTACCTGCAATAGCCTCTTGGACTTCCAATGCTAGGCCATTCAAGTTTACTATAGTACATAGATTAGGTGCGACCAAATCCGCAGAACTTAATGAAAATAAGTATTCAATATCAATATCTCCGCCTTTGTTTTTCTTTAAATCAGAGAATTCAATAATACTATCAACAAATTCTGATTCTCCCTCTCCAGCATCTTCACTTACAACCTTTAGACTTCCGTATTCACCATGTCTATCCAATATTATGATAGGAACTCCCTTTTTAAGAAATTCTTCAGCCAAAATTCCCATTGTATACGATTTTCCCGAGCCAGATTTGCCTGTAATAAAAATTCTTCCGAAATTTTTTATTAAAAGATGCACTTCGAAAGGGTATCCAATTAATTTACCCATTGAAAGTGACTCCTCAGGAGGATTAAATATTCCAAGAATTTTTGAGATTTGTTCTTCAGTGGCTCGAAATACATCAGAGCCTATATCAAAAGGTCTTTTTGGTCTTTCTCCTAATACTCCTAATTTTGCCATACGTCCTTTTTCATCAGTCCACATATCGGTAATGTAAAGTACATAACATGGCTTATTTCCCTCTTCATCTTTTTCACCATAAACTACTAAATAGCTTTTTCTTTCAACTGAACGACCTTCAAATACGACTGTAACTGTATGAGTTGTCGTTTTACCAGTCAGTCTCCCTACAGGTTCTTCTTCTTGTGTTTGTTCTTCTGTCATTAAAACCACATAAATAAATATAGGTTATATTGATCTTAAAAATTTTAAAAATATAAATCTAAGCGAACTTTGAAGAAGAAGTTGTGAAAAATAATTCATTAATTTGACTTCTAAAAATTAAAACCATGATCGGATTAGTGTTTCTGATAGATAATACTCTTCTCTACCATGTGAACAGGTTTGTATGATTCCTTAGCCCTTCTTAATCCCGGTATACCTAAATCCTGTTCTCGATTAACATAAATTACATTTTCACAGCAATTTTTTAAAAATAGATTGTTTATTGCTTGATAAGCACCTTCGAATTCCATATGTGCCTTTTCAATATGAATTACCAATGTATTTGGGTTTAACATCTCACCGAAGGTATAAGCTGCGCATTTATCATCACTACAAAGAAGAGCTCCTTTAAATTTTAAAGCTGTAAAATTATCTAAAGCCTCATAAATTGCTTTCTGCTCCGCTTCTAGCGCTGTGTCCTCCTCACCACCTCTCAATAACCACCATTCTTTCTGTAATTTTTTAACTTTGTCGATCACGTCTTCAGAAATTATCTGAAAATCATATTGATAGGTGTCAAGAAATTTTTTTAACCATCTTCTGTTCTGGCGGTATCGATTACCGGGTAGGGTTTTGAGATTCTCAACTTCATACACGTAATCCCAGTTATTCTTATCATCAATAATTTCAAGATTTAACGAGGAATATTTCTTATGGTTAGTGATTCTATCTACAATTTTTCGTGGTACCCTATGAAATTCAGCCTCATTAAAATTTTCAAATATCTGGATCATTATTTCAACGGGATGAGGTCCTATAGGTGGAAAAAAAAATAAGTTATCTTTATTTCTAGGTGAAATTGGTTTGTGTTTCTTAAAGTATTCTCTTGAAAAAAGAACTAGATGGCCATCTAATTCTATAAAAAGGAAATTGTAATAATTACGCCACATAAAGAGATTAGTAAATGTAAACTCTGACATTTCGGGAGGATAGATCTTAAAGAATTTATCAAATTGCTCTTTATCTCCAAGTTCTAAAGGTTTTGCTTGACTTAACTCCATGAATAATAAAAAATATTGAAATTTATAAAATTAATGTTATTTCTTTATTAGAAATAGATACAATAAAATATGATACGAAATAAAATTTCAAAATATAAATTATCCTCTTCTCTAATTTTATGGAATGAAAATAAAACTACTCTAATAATTCTAGTCAAAAAGTTTTTTATTTTTCATTTCTTTTTATGTCTAACTCCCAAAAACCGGCAAGAAAGATGCGAATTAAAGGTTTAAAAATTCATCGAATATCCTCATGGCTGCTTGTGTTATTCTCTCTAATGACTACTATATTAGGATACGGTATATCACGACGTTGGCTTTCTCCTCGTGATATTTACCTTCTTATCCACCTAATATTCGATTGAATTATAGTTGGTCTTGGAATCATTCATGTTATTCTTTCATGGAAATATTTGAAGATTAAATTTAGTCGTATAGTAGCTGGCCTTAGGAGTGAAAGAGCTAATACGGTTAGCGCATTAAGGTTATTGCAGCGAATTACTAAATGGTTGATTATTTTCTTAGCAATCTTTACAGGTTTATCAGCTTTGATATATTATAATTGGTACGCAAGAATTTTCGATGATATCTTTCCCTTTGGTTGGCATCTTGATCTTGATGTGGCTCTTTTAATATTTGTTATAATGCATGTTGCTATAGGGTCTAAATTCTTCCTGACTCGAAAAAAAATCAAGCATTGGAAATTCGATACTCTAATTGTACTACTGAGCAGTACGTTAATAATTACGGTTATAAGTTTAAATTTGCCTCCTGTACCCCCTCCATATAACGTTAAAATTGGAAACTCTAAATTTAATTTCGATCCGAATGCAATTAATACTACAATTAATACTACAAGACCAGATCTATTTCAGAACGGCTCATTTTCTGCATTTGATGTTCTTGTACACCTTGAATCTATAGGTAAAATTAATTTATCATATCAATTCAACAACGGTATGGATACTCATGTTATTGATTCTTTAAATGGACAACAAGATTGGTGGTATCATATATATTATAGTGGAGGATTTGATAATGAGTTAAACGCAGTAAGGATGGATCACTACCCCTGGAAACCGGGAACAATGATTAACTTTTATAGAGAAGATCCATCATATATTAGTCAAGTATATTCAACTTTTGAAGAAGAAGTTACACGTCTAGCAAATAATGGCGGAAATGTAATTATTCCTGTAGTTACTATAAATAGTGAGACCTTTAATTTGGAATTCTATAATGTTACGGTTACACCACACAATTTGAGGGATGACACCCTCCAGATTGGTGTTATCACCGCTCTTGATGTAATAATGACTTTGGGGGATTTAGGGTATATTACCTATGAACTTGAATGGATTACAAGCTTGAGAGGCGCTTCCTATGTTCATAGCTACTTTGTTGATCAGATAAATTCTGATAAAACTGTTGGGAGATGCGGTTTTCTCTATGAGGTAGGAGACAATGATTTTAAGTCTCCTGGAATTAATTACATATACCTTTCATCTGATGAAAGAATTCTCACTTCACCAGAATATTTAATGTTCTTCTGGGGTTGTTTATAATCGGCAAGAGAAAGAATTCAAGAAAAATTTTTTTAAGGTATCTAAAATAGAAGTGATATAGAGAAGTTTTTCAAGATTAGAACAAGAAATCTTGGAGTAAAAATTAATCTCAACACTAGCAGAAATTAGATCAATCTCATGGATAAATTCAACCTAATTAAAAAAGCCTTTAAAGTAGAACCCACTGAGAGAGTTCCATATGCAATTTGGAAACACTTCCCTGAGTTCGATAAATCTCCTGAAGGTCTTTTAAAGGCACAGATGGAATTTCAAAATAAATTCGATTCCGATATTATGAAAATCTCAATCTCAGGTCGGGCTTTTGCTTCTGATTTTGGAGCAGAGCTGGGAGGATATGATCCCGATTCTGGTTCTAGGATATGCTTGAAACATCCAATCGAAAAGTTGGAGGATTGGAAGAATGTTAAACAAATTGATGTAAGAAATGGTGAGTTCGGAAACCAAATTAAAGCTATGAAATTGATTAATCGAGAAGTTGAAGGAAAAGTGCCCACTATGATGACTGTTTTTTCCCCCTTTATGGTGGCATCTCAATTAGATAAAGATGTAATTTTACACTACAGAAGGGATCCTGAGCTAGTCGGAGAACAATTTAAAATATTAGTTTCAGCAATGACAGAATTTACTAAAGCATCACTAGATGCAGGAGCTGATGGTATATTTTTGGCTACACAGCATTTTAATAACAATCTGAACGATAAAGAGCGATTGGCATTGGAATTTAATCCAATGAAATCTCTAATTACAAAAACGATTAAAAAAGATAATTTTGTGGTGCTTCATCTTCATGGTGATCTTCCTGATTTCGATTTGGCGACCAAACTACCAGTAGATGCCATTAACTGGCATGATCAACAAACTGAGCCTAATCTCTCTGAAGCGAGAAAAATCTTTAATGGAGGGCTACTTGGAGGATTGAATGCAGAATCATGGAAAGATCTATCTAATCCCGAAGATGTCTCATCATTGATTTCTTCAGTTTACAAGAGCTTTAGAGGTAATGGCTTGATCATTGCTCCCGGCTGCGTTATTCCCCAATATGTCAGTAACACCATAATAGAAACGGTAGTAAAAACAATTAGAAATCTCAAATAATTAATTATTTTCTAATTAATTTTAATATTTCTTTGATAAAATTTTCTACATCAATTAATTTTTCTTTTATAAACATGAGTACTTTTGAATTGTCAATTTTAGCATATGCATGGACTAAGACATTTCTGAACCTAGCCATATTGGCTAAATTTTTACTCAATGGTTCTTCAATAATATCTTTTCTTTCAAGAATCTCAAACATTTCAGCATAACTTTCTGCTCTTTGAAATCCCTTAACAGAAATTATATGTGACGCAATATCAATACATGCTTCAACTATTTCAAATAGTGAATATTTAATAGCTTGAATATCTTTATAACTACTTAAAATAACAACTTCATTTTTTTCTTTATATACACTTAAAAAGGTTATATTTCGTTCAATAATATCTATTTTGCCATGAATTAACTCCTTATCTATTTGCATATCTCAACTCTCTCATATTATCGTAAATTTCGAAATGTGGCTTAATATCTAAATATTCTTTCATAATTTTTGCTTCAAATTGAATTCTTTTGGTCTCATCACTCGAATAAATAATATTAGAATTTTTAAGCATTGAAAAAAGAAATCTTAAAGGTTTGTCATTTAAAATTCTTACATCTACTGGTTTAGCCTCTCTAAAAGTATTTATAAGTTTTTTTTCTAATTTTCCAGCAATTTTTGCTTCGTACATTAGCTTAGGTTTAAAATCATCTCTAATTAATAATCCAATATCAATATCTTTATGAGAATCACTGTATAAAACAGAACCATAAAGATAAGAGACAATTATCTCTTCTCTTTCTGCTAAAACTTCTGTTATTACCTTCTTTAATTCTTCAATGTTCATTATATAATAATTCTAATGTCCTTTCAGTTAAATATATTTTATGGGGATTAACAAAAAATTTATCTTTTTCTCGATAAAAAAGTACAGTTATAATCATACACCAGATTAAACTTTTTTATATAATGAGATTCTCAATAATTTATGGATATTTGGTTTATTTTAAGATTTATATTCTTGACATTTTTAATAATTCTCGGAGTTTTCTTTTTTACCTTTTTTGTTGTATTAAGGATAGTTCGGAGATACTACAAATTTCCTATTCCAGCCTTTATGACACGTTTAATTGATAATCCAATTAGAAGGAAATTCATTCAAAAACCTGAAACTGTTGCTAAACGGATGAACCTCGAACCTGGTATGATTGTTGTTGAGATTGGACCCGGTAAAGGGAGTTACACTAAGTCCCTCGCTAAAAGCGTTCTACCAGATGGGAAAGTGTATGCAATAGACATCCAGGAATCAATTATTAAACGTTTAAAGAAACGAATAGAAAAAGAGAAAATCGAGAACATAATTCCTAAGATTGATGATGCCTATAATCTTTCACTTGAAGATGAGAGTGTCGACCGTGTCCTAATGATCGCATGTCTTCCTGAAATCCCTGATCCTATCAGAGTTCTTAAAGAAATTAAACGTGTTTTAAAACCAAATGGGTTGGTTTCTTTAAGTGAAATGCTTCCTGATCCAGATTATCCTAGACGAAAAACAGAAAAGAAATGGGCGAAGAAGGCTGGATTTGAATTAGATGCACAATTTGGAAATTGGTTTATTTACCAATTGAATTTTAAAAAAATGTAATATAAATATGAAGATAGAATGAAGAAATCTCAGATAATCTAATTTAGTTTAAAAAACGAACTCTTATGAATTGTCGTAATGCTTAAATAAAAAAATAAAAATAAAAATAAAAAAATAAGCTATATTAGAGATTTATAGTTTTTTAACTATTAGATCAGCGAGTCTTGAGCTATATCCCCACTCGTTATCGTACCAGCTAACAACACCACAAAAAGTACCACCGATTACCTTGGTCCACAAACTAGAGAAAATAGAACTTGCGGGATTGCCAATAATATCGGAAGTTACTATCGCATCATCAGTGTATTCTAAAATTCCTTTTAGAGAACCCGATGCAGCATCTTTCATTTTAGTGTTAATATCTTCTACTGTTGTAGATTTTTCTAAATTTACTTTTAAATCAACAACGCTCCCGTTTGGGGTTGGAATACGCATTGCGATACCATCCATTTTACCGCTTAATTCTGGAAACACGACACCAATCGCTTTAGCTGCACCAGTAGATGTTGGAACGATGTTTGCTGCACAAGCTCGACCACGAATCATTTTTATGGGATCTGCTGCTCTTGCTGTATCAACTGGTCGCTGATCGCCTGTATATGAATGAACTGTAGTCATCATTCCGTTAACAATTCCATAATTGTCTATTAATACTTTTACTACTGGTCCAAGACAATTCGTTGTACAAGAAGCATTTGAAATGATTTTATGCTCGTTAGTTAATTTATCGTCATTACAACCTATTACAACGGTAAAATCAGGATTTACCGCAGGGGCACTAATTAAAACTTTCTTAGCTCCAGCCTCTAAATGCTTTGCGGCGCCCTCTCTCTTTGTAAAGAATCCAGTCGACTCGAGAGCAACGTCAATATTATTACGAGCATGGGGTAAGTTTGCTGGGTCTCGTTCTGCAGTAATAGGAATTTCCTTTCCATTTATTACCAAAGATTTTTCCTTAGCCTCGATAGTTCCTTTAAATTGCCCAAAAACAGTATCATATTTTAATACGTAAGCCAAGTATTTTGGTTCGAATAAATCATTAATGGATACGACATCAATTTCGTTAGGATATTTTTCTGTTAGAGCTCGGAAGAAATTTCGTCCGATTCTACCGAATCCGTTAATTGCTACCCTTTTAGCCATTTATTATCACGTTAAATTTTTGAATTTAGTTCTTTTTATTAGAAATAACAATCTAAATATGTGGTAGATAGTTTTTTAATTTTTTAGTTTTGTATTTTCCATATCTAAGAGATTAATGTTATTCATTTTTAATCTGACTTTAAGAAAGAAAAATAAATGGAAAAAGCTAGATTAAATCTAATGATTCATAAGTAGCTTTAATTAATCTATTACCTCGCGTATCTGAATGAAAGAAGTTCTTGGCGGTTTCTTGTAAAGTTTGATTTCTCATCTGGTTCATTACATATCCAATCCCAATTTTATCATCTAAATCCATTGATATAGCAGAACCACCAGCACCTCCCCAAAAACATGTTCGAGGATTTGGACGTGGACGTTCTTTAGTTGGTAATCCTACCCCTAAACCCCAACGAAGAGGATAAGGCATTACAAGATCTCTACCGTAAATTTGTTCTTCAAGTATTTTCTCTAATGTTTTTTGAGATATGAATCTTATTCCATCAAGTTCTCCTTCACATGCAATTATGGATGCTATCTTTGCTACAGACCTCGCATTCCCATGACCATTGGCAGCGGGAATTTCTGCAGCTTGCCATTCACGATCTCCAGACCTATTTCGTATCGCCCCTGGTAAAGCCATTTTAATTCCTACACCACCCAATCTTCGAACCTCTAACGCAATTAATTCAAAGAGTTTCTTAATTTTGTCTACATCTTCAGAACTACCTTCTATTTTCAAATTTTCAGAAATATAATCCGGTTCTTCATTAAAACTGGAAAAAATCCAATTCATAGCTCCTGCTCGATCCTTTGACACGCTAAAGCTACAGTCTGGATCCTCAATATTACCCGTTTTAAACTCAATTGTACCGTTTGATATCATAACTGCAAATTGATCTTTATCCCCATAATCAAATTTTATCTTTTTCTCTAGGTTCTCAATTTCCTTCTTCACGATTTCTGAATTATTAGCACGATTGAATATACCCTCCATAAGAAGAGTTACATATTCCATAATAGGTCGATCTGGAATTAATTTGGTAACACGTGGTACATGTTCTTCCGCTAATCCAATGTGAAAGTCAATATTAAGACGATTTGCAATTTCTTCCCTGAAAAATGTTCCAAGAGATTTTCCAGTAACTCTCCGAACTAGTTCTCCTAATAAATATCCATGGGTAATTGCATGATACCCCGATTTAGTACCTGGTTCCCACCATGGCTTCTGAGCAGCTAAAAGGCTAGTAGCCTTTTCCCAGTCATATAAAAATTTCGAAGGAATTGTTCCTGCTTCTTCAAATCCTGCTAGACCTGAGGTATGACTTAAGATTTGTCGCACTAAAATATCTTTCTTTCCGTTTTGGGCAAACTCTGGCCAATATTTAGCAACTTTTTCATCTAAATCAATGAGTCCTCGATCTACACACATCATAGTGCACAGCACCGTTGGAACTTTAGTGGTACTATAGACATTACAGATAGTATCTTTTTCCCAAGGTTGAGTTCTTTCCTTATCCTTAAATCCTCCCCAGATATCAATCACATACTCCCCGTTAATAGTTACCGCGAAACTCGCACCGACTTCCATCCTTTCTTCAAAGTTTCTTGTAAACGCATCTTTAACGGCTTCAAATCGAGGTTCACATAATCCTTTTATTTCAACTTTATTTGTCATAATTTTTAGTTTAGCCCTAATAGTATTTGATCGTAATGAATTTTAAATCAAATTTTAAGTTATAGATCTTATGACTACCCAAGAATTAATTTTATATGATGTAAAGGGACGAATTGCCACCATCACTATTAATAGACCAGATAAAGCGAATTCTTGTAATATACCGATGCTACAATCGATATATGAAGGATTGATTAATGCTGATAAAGATGAAAATGTCAAATGTATTCTAATAAAAAGTACGGGGCAACGATTTTTTTCGGCTGGTTATGATCTTAAGGAAATACAAGGTTCACCAGAGAATGTGGCCAAAATTCAAGAATGGGGAAGAAAGATAAATCAAACCATGATCCTCATGAAAAAACCTATAATTGCTCAAGTACAAGGAATTGCAATAGGGTTTGGTGTTATGTTTATGCTGGCGGCTGATTTAAAAATTTTTGCTGATCGTCCTAAAGAGGAATTATACTTAAGGTTGCCCGAAATTGCAATAGCCGCATTTCCACAAACTGGAGCAACTCTTTTACCCTTGTTAGCTTTTGGATTAAATTACGCAAAAAATTTACTTTACACCACTGATAAGGTTGGGATCGAAGAACTAAAAAACATCAACTTTCCTACAAGGATTTTTCCTCTCGACCAGTTAGAATCCGAAACACTCGCTTTCGTAAAGCAACTATGCAAATATCAGACAGAATTCTTAATCTTTATAAAAACAATGCTGACAATTATGAACAAAGGTTACATAAAGTCTTGCTTTGATTTAGAGGATGAGTGCGGGAAAGTAGCTTATGCTACCGAGAAAAAATCCATGAAGGAACTCGATGAGTTTATCAAGGATTTATATGAAAAATATACTTAACTCTTTTTTTATTATCTCTTCTGCTTTAAGATTAATACTAATGAGAGTTTTCAGCTTCTAAATAAGGAAGTTCTTTTATTTCCATCGAAGTACCAGTTGCTTCTATCAATTTTCGAAAATCAGATCCCGGAATTTGTAATGTTTCAGTATTAAGGTTCGGATGGCAACAAACCTCTTCTGCATTCCAAATTTGTTCATCTATTATGAAAATAACTCCATTATCAGTATCATTTACTAATCCAATTGGAGATACTGCGCCAGGTGCAATACCTAATGTTTCAAGAAGAACTTCAGGTTCAGCAAAGCGAATTTTGGGCGCACCGATTGATCTGCGAAATTGATTTAAATCTAACCGTTTGTCATGTGGTATTGTAACTAAGTATAATTGTCCTGATTTCTTGTTCTTAATAAATAAATTTTTACAATGAGTTCCGGGGATGTGATAACAGTGCTTTTTTGCTTCTGGAACAGTAAATACTGCAGGGTGAGTGTGTAAAACATAATTAATATTATGATCCGCTAACCATTGTTTTAATG
>Ga0209977_10001267_pt1 | contig 11042 bp, 8 predicted proteins | sample SumtaG_2_FD_183113 | JGI IMG/M metagenome (GOLD analysis project Ga0209977, IMG submission 183113) | Deep subsurface microbial communities from Indian Ocean to uncover new lineages of life (NeLLi) - Sumatra_00607 metaG (SPAdes) (version 2) | ecosystem: Environmental > Aquatic > Marine > Oceanic... | reverse complement strand
GGAAAGCAATGCTGACATGGCCACAATGTCCGGTTCTACTTCTTGCGCCTGCTGGACAAACTTTGCGGAAGGGACATCTACACCCAGGTCAATGATGGTAAATCCGGCACCCCCCATCATCATGGCAACCAGGTTCTTGCCGATGTCGTGCAAGTCACCCTTGACAGTTCCAATCAGAACCTTTCCCTTGGAGACAACATCGCCTTCTTGAAAGAACGGCTCGAGCAGCTTGGTACACTCTTGCATAGTCTTGGCAGAGCGTAACATCTGGGGAACGTATATTAGCCCTTTGGAAAACCGCTCGCCTATTTCATCCATAGTGACAATCAGTCCCTTATTGAGGATATTATTGACATTACTGCCGGCATCCATTGCCTTCTGTGTCTCGGCTAACGCTGTTTTGATATCTCCCTTGATTACAGCGTCAGACAATGCCTTAAAGTCATCCATCTTTAACCTCCTTGAGTTAATCTAAGTTAAATCGGTCGAAAAATCATCCTGAAATACGACCATTCTGGTAAGCATCAATAAAGTCCCCGCAGTATTCATCCTGGCCAAGAAGCATCTCAACCGTAAGCAGTGTTGCCATAAGCTGTTTGTCAGTCGGGTCCAAAATGGCAGCGGACAAACCATAGGCTATACAAAGAGCCAGAAAGTTACGGTTAATCAGACCACGTTCCGGTAAGCCGAAAGAGATGTTGGAAAGGCCGCAGATAGTATTGATGCCAGGGAAATCATTCATTATTTTTTTAATAGCGCCAAGAGTGGCCACTCCCATGCTGGTGTCCACAGAAACAGGCTGCACCAGCGGGTCCACATAAATCTTTTCCAGAGGGAAGCCTTCACCAGTGAGCTTCTCGATGAGCTCTGAGCCGACTTGAACCCTTTCTTCAGCGGTGGTGGGCATAGATGTCTTACCCATGCACAGAGCAACTACACGGCAAGGCTGGGAAGTAATAACTGGAAGTAGAGACTTAAAGCGGTCTTCTTCCAGAGAGATAGAATTAATCATCGGCTCGCCTTTATGCCGTTTCATTGCTTCAGACAGAGCTTTGGGGTTGGGACTATCAAGACTTAAGGGAAGGGCAACTTCGCTTTGTACTGTTTCCACCAACCAGCAAAGGTAATCAACTTCTTGTTCCAGGAAAGTACCAGCATTAACGTCAATGTAGTTAGCCCCGGCTTCAGCTTGCTCTCGGGCCACTTTGGTGATAAACGCAGCATCTTGCTTCCTGACTGCTTCTTCAATGCGCTTCCGACTCGTATTTATCTTCTCACCAACAATGACCATTATTAACCTCTCCTTCAATTAATTTAAAAGAATAGCACAGATTATAATCACATATAAGTCGGTTAATAAATAGTCTTTCGTCGGCATCAATAATCGCTTGTTTATATGAGACCTTGATTGAACCTGGTTCATGAATACTATATTTTCTACTAGTAACGCTATTATATCCTATCTGTCTGAGCAATTAAACAACAGCCTGATATTGTTTTAGTCAATGGCTCCAGAAATCTATTTCTTCATTTTACCACGACATCGGTGGACAGACCCCAGTCTCTTTCTTCCCGGCTTTGAACATTACGTCTCTCGTGTGGTGCAATAGCACCCAAAGTCTGCAATCCTGATTTATGGGTAACTGGTTTCTCATAATCTCCTCACATACTTCCAGAATCTCTGACACAAGGCTTACTGTACAACTTCTTAGGATTAGATTTAAGCCTTGTAACGATACCCATCCGTCCAATGTATGATTCTGCCATCTGCTTGGCAAATAGTTCAAACGGGGTGCTAACTTCAGCGCGTCCTTGTAGGAAGGTGCACAAATCCTGGCAAGGTATTGACAAAGGAGGTTGTAATGTTATAATGCCTCTAAGTTAACTAATATGTTATCTTATACGTAATTCTTCTCAACAAGTTTTGCTGAGGATGATATATAAGAAAAATAGTTTTTCAGGAAGTAGTGTCAGATGTGAAGCTGACGCACAATAATGAGGGAGGTGAGTTTTATGTAGTACCAATCAGAAAGGAAGGGGGCTCAAAATAATCTTTAGGAAGGAGTTGAAATGAGAAAGAAAAAACTATTGATGCTGCTTGGCAGTCTCTGCCTAGCGCTGATGCTGGTAGTGCCACTTGTGGCAGCGTGTGCGGCACCAGCACCAGAACCATCACCATCACCAGGCGCACCGGTAGCCGTAGAGCCTGAATATGAGTGGAACCTTCCTCAGACGTTCCCTCAGGATACCCCCCATGGTGAAGCCCATGAACTCTTTGCCGACTTAGTCTATCTCTATTCAGATGGTCGAATAAAACTGACGCTCTTCCATGGCGGTGCGTTGGGCAGTCTGGTGGAGGTAACGGAAGGTGTTAATCGAGGCGATTTTAAAATAGGGTTTAGTTATCCCTATGGTAGCATTCACCCTGCGTTTGACGTTTTCCTCTTGCCCTATTTGATGGCTTCGTACAGAGAGGCGGACCAGTTAGCTTACGGTGGTGGAATAATAGAGCGGATATTCGAGGATATTTGGGAGTCGTTAGGAGCTAAAGCATTGTTTCAGACTTCCGGTGGCTTTCGTGGCATCTCCAACAGTCAGCATCCTATTCGCAGCCCGGCAGACCTTGCGGGTATGAAAGTAAGAGCCATGCCCACTCCACTTGCCATTGCCACTGTGAATGGTCTGGGGGCTTTAGCCACCCCGGTAGACTGGGATGAGGTCTACTCTGCTGCCGAAAAAGGGGTAGTTGACGGGATAGATGTTGCCTTGCTAGACTTTCATGACTACCGCTTTTACGAAGTGCAAAGTTACTACAGCATACTCTACCATCAAATTGACCTTAACTCGACCAACATCAATCTGGAGGTTTGGAATTCTTTACCCGGGGACCTCCAGGATGCAGTTTGGAAGGCAGCTAAACAGGCCGAGCATTTCTCCAAGAGCAAAGCTTCGATGTTTGCCTTGGAGGTGGGGGTGCGGTTAGAAGGCTTCGGTGTTGAGTTTATAGACGCTACACCGGAGATGAAAACGGCCTTCATAGAGTATATGCGACCAGAGGAAGAAATATGGCCTCTGATGAAGCCGGCGCTGGACGAGCTCTATCCCGGCCAAAACATGCTGGACCAGATTGCTGCTGAGGTAGCACGCATGCGCGGTTGATAAACTCAATGCCCAAACTTTGCCGGAGGAATGCAATTGCTCTCAAAAATAACTGCGATACAGAAGGTGGCATCATGGATAGTAGCCCGTAGTGAAGAGGTCATTGGTGCCATCTTTCTATTGGCGATAACTTCTCTCATCTTCGCGCAGGTAATCTACCGCGAGGTCGCTTTACCTATGGCGTGGATGGAAGAAACGGCTAGATATATTTTTGTCGCATTTGCCTTCATTATGATGGCGTTAACTACCCGGCGGAGGGAGCACCTTGTCGTTGAGGTGCTCCCTCTTATTATTCGCAAAAAGCTGGCGGTAGATATCATCAACCTTGGCATACAATTTACCTGCCTCATACTCTGTGGTGTCTTCGCGTATCTGAGCTATGATTATATGGTGTATTCGTGGGGGACACCGGGGTATGCCCCCGCCTCAGGATTTCATCTCGGTTGGCCCAAGAGTGCCCTATTTGTTGGGGCTGCATTAGGCACTGGGCATTACCTGGCTATTGTGATTAAGGACGCCGCCAAATTAAAAGGAGGGCGGTCCACAAACAAGGAGGTAACTTGGAACCAGGATTAATACTTGGCGTTCTGGCATTTATGCTGCTAATATTTCTGGGGTTGCCTATCTACTTTTGCTTTTTTGCCGGCACGCTGGTGGTAGTGTTCCTCCTCGATCTACCCCTTGCCTTCGCTCCCTCAACTGCCTTCTTCGCTGCCAATAGCCCTGTCCTGGTGGCGGTTGCTCTCTTCCTCTTCGCTGGTCATTTAATGAGTCATGGAGGGATAGCCGACTCGATGATGCGCCTGGCATACGTCTTGGTAGGAAAACTGAGAGGAGGGCTGGCAGCAGTCTGTGTCGTTACTTCTCTCATGCTTGCTGCACTTACTGGTTCAGGGTTAGCCTCAATCGCGGCTACGGGGGCGGTCATGATTCCCCGGATGGAAAAATACGGCTATGACCGCAGATATTCCACCGCCGTAATATGTGCCTCTGGCTTTCTGGGATACCTGATTCCCCCTAGCATTCCAGTGCTCCTCTACTGCTTTATAGCTCAGCAATCGATAGCGGCACTCTTCATGGCCACGGTGATTCCTGGAATTATGCTGGCTATAGGTTACTTGATAGTCATTTATTTCACCTGCGGCAGATGGATGCAGCCGGTCCCGCAAGCTGAGGAAGAAGCCATTAAAGGAGTGACCGGATATTTGAAAGAGATAGGACAAAGAACCCTCGTTGCCTTCCCCGCCCTGCTTACCCCACTGATTGTCCTGGGAGGGATTTATGGGGGGATATTCACTCCAACCGAAGCCGCCGCCGTGGCTGCTTTCTATATCATCCTTATCGGGGTTTTTGTTTATCGGAAGTTGAAAGTGAGGAGCGCCTGGAGAGCTGTCTCAGAGACGCTTGGCGCTTGCGGAATGCTGTTCATATTAGTTGCCTTTGCGCTAATCTTCACCAGGACTTTAGTGAAGCAAGGTGCCGGCCATGCTATCGCAGCATTCGCCATGGGAGTCACTGATAACCCATATGTGCTATTGCTTATGATAATGATATTGCTCTTGATTCTGGGGATGTTCATCGAAAACATCAGCATTATGTTGGTAGTCACGCCGCTGCTAATGCCATTGCTTGACAGTATGGGGTTCAATCTCATCCATATGGGAACGATGATAGTCCTGGCCATGGGGATAGCATTGACCACTCCCCCCTTCGCCGATGCCCTTTTCCTTGGGGCTCGGATAGGTGGCATACCGTTCCATTCGCTGGTCAGGCCTCTGCTGCCTTTCATTCTCTTGGCTGCCATCCCTGTTTTATTGATAGTTGCCTATGTCCCCCAAGTCAGCCTCTGGCTGCCAACCCTCGTCTGCGGGGAGCAGATCGTATTTGGGGTAGGATAGGGGAAGCAATATCATGTTGAAGTAACGGGTTCTTTATCAAATTATGTAGAGCTAGAGATTTGACTGCTCCGCCTTCACAGTAAGCAGGATATTACACAAGTTCAAAGAGTGTGGTGCATTAAAAGAGTTAGTGCTCAACCACATATCGGTCATGGAAAAGTGGAGCAGGTGCCTTTATGCCAACAGAAAACCCAAGGGTACCCCAATTCAGAAAAAGGAGGTTAGTAGAATGTCCAGAGAGAAGTCATTAGCTGAATACAGTCAGAAGGTTGAAGGAGCCTATCGGCAAAGGACACCTAAGTCACAGCAAGAGGTAGAGGAGTGGGCTAGCAAATATGCCCCCGGCGGCGATTATCGGGAGGGAAGTTGGCTTGAACCCTATCCTACTGTCATGGTGAGAGGGGATGGGTGTTATCTCTACGATGTGGATGGCCATAGTTACATCGACTTTTCTAATAATTGGACGCCGCTGGTGCTGGGAAATAACCCTCCCAAAGTGGTGGAGGCTATCAGGGAGCAGGTACAAAAGGGCTTAGCTATGTCGGCACCGACAGAGAGCGTGTACCAGTGGGGGCAAATGATTTGCGAACGGGTTGCTTCAGTAGATAGGATACGTTTTTGCTGCTCTGGGTCAGAGGCAGTGATGTTTGCCATACGTGGTGCCAGGGCCTACACTGGCAAGGACAAAATCCTGAAGATGGAAGGAAATTACCATGGCACCTATGATCCAATGGAGGCGGGGGTAGGATGGCAAGAGTTACCGATAGGGTTGCCTAAGAGCGTAGAACAAGACGTGTTGGTTACCCGCTTCAATGATAAGGAGGCAGCCGAAAGGATTATTAAAGAGAACAAGGACGAGTTGGCAGCGGTGATTGTCGAGGGGATAATGGGAGCCGGCGGCTTGATTCCTCCCGAGGACGACTATTTGAAATTCTTGCGGAAAGTGACCACCGAGAACGATGTGCTCCTGATTGTAGACGAAGTGATAAGCTTCAGACTAGCTACCGGCGGTGCTCAGCAGATATATGATGTCACGCCTGACCTCACTGTCTTCGGCAAGACTATTGGAGGTGGCCTGCCGGTAGGGGGTTTTGGTGGTAGCGAAGATGTTATGGCGGTTTTCTCTCCAAAACGAGAGCGGCCAGCCCACCACACAGGAACCTTCTCAGGAAACCCCATTGTTGCTGCCGCTGGCATTGCTGGCCTGAAGGAGATGACCAAGGAGGCATTGGACAGGATCAACTCCCTGGGCGACTCACTAGCAGAGGGTGTACAGCGTGTTCTGTCTGACCTGAAGATTAAAGCACAAGTGACCGGCTACGGCTCCCTTCGCCAGATTCACTTTACACCAGAGCCAGTGACGCATGCAGCCGTTTCCATGGTAAACCAAGACAGGGATATATGCCGGTTGTTCCACTTGGCGATGTTAAATAGAGATATCTTCGCTGCGAAAAGGGGTGCGTATCACGTATCAACGCCGATGACGCAGACTGAAATTGATAAGGCAGTCACTGCCACCGCTGATGCCCTATCAGAGCTGAAGCCCTTCATTAAGGAAATTGCCCCTCAGTTGATAGGCTAGCGGCCAAGCAACTTTATAACTGTAGATACGCTAAAGAAGAAGACCTCTTCTTTCATCGCAGCGAGCTCCAATATGTTGAACTTACCGTCCGGAGAGAAGGGCAGAGGGTGGAGTTTGAGATGGGTTGGGGACGTGATGGTCGCCAGCAGGCAGTCAAGGTGATGGTTGCTCAGCCTAAAGGTGAATAGCATCAAGTCAAGAGAAGCAGATTTAGAGCTAACACAAAGATAGTGGTGGCGGTTAAGAAATTAGGGATGTTGAAGACAGTAAGTCGGAAGTAGTTGTAACAATGCCGTCTAGAGGGATTCAAAATGGGAGAAACAACAATTCATAAACTTGAACCACATATTTTCCATTATACCTTTGGGCCTAATGAACCAGCCCTAATCATTAGAAGCGGCGATATTGTTGTTGCCAACACACGAGACGCCGGTGGCTTCGATGAAAAGATGGAGTCGATTTTAGAGGTCCAAAAACAGCGAAGCGACGTCACCTCTTTTCGTGAATCAAATCCTCTGGTTGGTCCAATTTATGTAGAAGAAGCGAAGCCCGGTGATACATTGGCGGTGACTATTCAAAAAATTAAACTTAATCGTAATACTGCCTGGTCAAGACATAGGCCTCATTTCGGTTGCCTGACGGGAGAGGTGCCGGGGAAGGAATTATATCTCAATGAACTTGCACCAGAGAGGCAGTTCGATTGGCGATTGGACTTGGAGCGAAATGTCGGAATTCTGGAGTTAAAGGAAAGCAAGCTGAAGCGAATCGAAATTCCACTTCATCCGTTTCTCGGTTCCATCGGTGTGGCGCCTCGATTTGGTTGTGTTGAGATGTCACTTACACCCGGCGAATATGGTGGCAACATGGATTGCATCGAGACAAAAGAAGGCACAACGCTATATTTGCCCGTTTGGGTGCGCGGCGCTTATTTAGCCTTTGGTGATGTCCATGCCGCACAGGGCGACGGTGAGATTTGCGGTGTAGCGCTGGAGACTACAGCGGAAGTGACAATCAAACTTGAAGTTTTAAAAGGCAGAAGTATCGACTGGCCTCGCATGGAAGATGATACGCATATCATGACGGCAGGTAGCGGACGCCCGCTGATGGACTGTGTCCGCATAGCCCAGGTTGAATTGACAAAATGGCTTGTTAATGACTATGGGTTTGAAAAATGGGAAGCCTTTCAAGTTATGTCGCAAGTAATGACAATGCGAATCGGAAACGTGGTTAACCCAAACTACACGGTTGTAGCCAGATTTCCAAAGAAATACTTGGCGTATTAAATACCCAATTTCACTGAACCACCCCAAATAATTGTATCACCTTTTAAGTTAGAGGTAATAAAGAACTTTAGATTTAATGTAACAGAAGCTTATTTTGTGCAGTGTAACAGACAAAAAAGGGGGCTCCCACAAGCTATTATCTGCGAGAGCCCCTGTAATCAAAATCCAAGCGGTTTTTCGGGGTGGTTAATTTTTAACCTTCCCTTATCAAGGAAGGGAAGGTGGGGTGGGGGTCAAATCCCGACCCCTTAGTAATATACTAGAAGTCAAACAATGCCGACTGCTCTGCCTCTTCCAGTGGTAAAGGACGCTAGAGGTGATGTTATACCTGCGGCAGAGCTGGGCTGGCCGGCTTTCTCCGCTAAGTAGTTGCTCTACCACTTGTCTCTTGAATTCTACACTGAAACTTCTTTGATTCCTCATGGCAAGATCCTTTCTCCTTTCGATTATACTTAGACCCTGCCAGACCTTCCTAATCTTCCTAACCCTTTGTGTCCAGTTTCAGGGGTTCACTCTAAAAACTCTCATGCTGGATTAGCTTCGTGGGATCATTACTATCCTCTTTCCCAAACTCAATGAGGCTTTCAGTAGTCTAGCTAAGAATCCTCTCATATGTTGATAGATGGTGTACCTTAGACTGAAGTGGTCTTTGAATTCGTAAGCTGGAACACCATAGTGTGCTGCAAAATTGGAAAAAGATGTTCACGAGGTATGTACCATCTCGTAACTAGTTCCACACAACTTGCCGAAGGGCCGGCAAAGTCTTGCATATTAAACCTGGTTATGATATACTTTTACTGTAGATTGTGGGAAAATTTAAGTGGGGTCATTCCCACTTTTTTGTTTGCAGGTAAAATAATAAAATCGGAGGGTTTATTCCGAGATGAAAAGTGACTTTCTTCTCGCTATCACCCAACTCTCGGCTGAAAAAAACCTGCCTAAAGAGATAGTTCTTAAAGCAGTAGAGACGGCGCTAGTATCAGCTTATAAGAAAGATAGTTTCGCTGCTAACCAAAATATCTCAGTTAAGATCGACCCCACTACTGGTCGAGTCAAAGTGTGGGTCGAGAAAACTGTGGTTGAACAACCCTCTGATATTCATTATGAGATATCCCTGGATGAAGCACGAAAAGTTAAATCAGATGTGCAAATTGATGAAACCATTAATGTGGAAGCTACTCCGCGTGACGCGGGACGTATTGCTGCTCAAACGGCAAAGCAAGTTATCTTGCAGCGTCTTAATGAGGCCGAGCACAGCGCCATATTCGAAGAGTATATTGATAAGGAAGGCGATATTATCACTGGCCTGGTGCAGCGTATTGAACCTAGGCAAATTCTCGTTGATTTAGGCCGAACTGAGGCAATATTGCCTGTCACTGAGCAAGTACGTAATGAGAGATATCGAGTAGGTCAAAGACTTAAGGTTTACTTGTTAGAGGTGATTCAAACTAATAAGGGCCCACGAGTAGTAGTATCACGTTCTCACCCGGATCTGGTTCGGCGGCTCTTTGAACTAGAAGTCCCCGAAGTTTTTAATGGAATAGTAGAAATAAAAGCTATTGCCCGTGAAGCTGGTTATCGGAGTAAGGTAGCTGTAGCGGCACGCCAAGATAGTATTGACCCCGTTGGCTGTTGTGTAGGGCTTCGCGGTATCAGGATACAGAATATTGTAAGTGAGTTAAGCGGCGAAAAACTGGACGTCGTTAAGTGGAGCCCGGATACCGCTGCATTTATTACCAGCGCGCTTAGTCCGGCCCAGGTACTAAGTGTTGAGTTAGATAAAGAAAATGATATAGCCACCGTGATTGTCCCTGACAGACAACTTTCCTTAGCCATTGGTAAAGAGGGGCAGAATGCCAGACTGGCAGCCAGACTAAGTGGTTGGAGAATTGACATTAAGAGTGCCTCGGCTGCTGAGGTAGAAAGAATAGCAGAAGCCAAACCAGTTACTGAGGAAGCTAAACCACTACCTGAGGTTGAAGAAGAGGTTGTAATTGTCGAAGAAGAGGCTGTAATCAGTGAAGAGCTTCCTGCCGAAATAACAACCATTCTGGAGCCGGCTTTAGTGCCTGTTGATGCCCCGCCAGATGAAGAGGCTGAACCCTTGCCGGCGCTGGATAGCACTACCATTCCCGAGGAGGTTTACCTCGGTGAGCAAACGATTGAAGTAAAACCTCAGCTGAGGTTCGCCGAGGAAATTCTAGTAGGCGGTCCGAGCAAACCGAGAGCCAAATCAAAGAAAAAGAAGAGTACTCGCGGTAAAGGTAGTGATGAGGAAAATATCAGAACTGCTAAACTACGCCGGGATACAGAGATTACTGATGATGAGGAATATTAGGAAGCATATACCGCAACGGACTTGCGTGGCTTGTCGCAAAGTAAACACCAAACGAGAACTGATTCGCCTGGTGAGGCTTTCTGATAGCAGCGTGGAGGTTGATACTAGCGGCAAAAAGGCAGGACGGGGTGCTTATTTATGCCGAGCACCGGAGTGTTGGGAAATCGGACTGAAAGGTAGTCGACTAGAGTATACTTTACGAACCACTCTCACCCAAAATAACCGTGAGCAACTTGTTAAATATGGACAAACCCTTCTGTGTCAAAGTTCAGCACCATAAAGGCTCATTGGCTGTTACTTTGAGAAGATAATAGCGTGTTGGGAAGGAGTTAATCAGTGACAAAGGCAAGTGAATCGGGTGAAGCTCTGGAGCCTTTAGTTGAAGATACTGGCAATAGTTCTTCAGCACCCAAAACTGCCTCCATTGAGGTTCCTCAATCATTAAGCGTCAGGCAACTGGCCGACCTGTTGCGAGTAAGTGCTATAGACATCATTAAGCAACTAATGAGAAATGGCATTATGGCTAACATAAATCAGATCATTAGTTACGAAGCGGCGGCAGCAATAGCTACGGCCATTGGTTGTGAAGTACATTTGAAACCTAAGACAGGGCGAAAGTTAGCCAGTGCTATGACTGAGGTCAAGCAACGTCAGCAACTTCGAGACAAAGAATCAGGTGAGCTACAACCACGCCCCCCCATAATTACCATCATGGGACATGTTGACCATGGTAAGACCAGACTTCTTGATGCCATTCGTCAGACTAATGTAATGGATAGAGA
>Ga0209977_10001266_pt1 | contig 11043 bp, 10 predicted proteins | sample SumtaG_2_FD_183113 | JGI IMG/M metagenome (GOLD analysis project Ga0209977, IMG submission 183113) | Deep subsurface microbial communities from Indian Ocean to uncover new lineages of life (NeLLi) - Sumatra_00607 metaG (SPAdes) (version 2) | ecosystem: Environmental > Aquatic > Marine > Oceanic... | reverse complement strand
TCGGTCTCGTTGTTGAGGAAGACCGGATCATCATCACCCACAGCAACTGGGACCGTACAGCTAAGCTAAAGGTCTTTGATAGAGCGGCTCTCTCCAAGGAAGTCTCGATCCAAGGCCTCCTAAGCTAGTGGCCTCCCCTCCTTACCGTCGTAGTCAGTCACATACCCCTGAATATCGCTATATGACGCCCTCTGCTTGCCCAGTCTATCCGCAAAGTAGTACCAGTTGCCCGATCTCTGCAGAGGCTGCCATGCGACATCGATGGCGAATCGCCAGTGCCGCCCCGTGCGAGCCAGCAGGCGCGTCGAGTGTCCCCATACTCGCCTGAGATGGTCAAATACGCGCTGTGAGGCAAGATAGCCCGATGTCGTCTGCGTGGCTATAGCCTTTCCTAGCACCGCGTCTATCTTCACCCCCGCTTTCATATTGTAACCAAACAATAGGGCGTCATAGGGTAGATTTTTGCCGAAAAAGTGCTGCAGTCGCTCCTCCAGCTCTTCCCGCGTGACGAGGAACTGGAAGTCGTCCTCGAGGATAAGCACGTTAGCGAGCTGGTGTTCCTGCGCGTGCTCAAGTGCCCGTAGATGAGAAAGTGCACAGCCTACGTGGCCGCCAGGGTTTGATGTCGCGCTTAGGCGCATAATCTTATTCTTCGGGAAGCCCATCCGTTCCAGCTCCGCCTCGATTTCTTCCCTCCTGTCCTTTCTCTTGTCGAGGTTTATATAGATCACTTTGGCTATATTCTCCATTCTGGTATACCCTAAGGGAATTATCTTTATGCAGCTAAATAGCACTAACCGAAAGGGCCAGCCGGGCGCTGGCATTTCTCAACGACCAGCGGCTCGGGGATGTAGACGGGGAGCCTGCGGAAGAAGGCAATGTCACCCACCGAGTTCAATCTTGCAATCGTGGGCTTCTTCGGCTTGACCAAGTTTGTCGAGCCTATTCCGAAGAGAGCGCTTTCAATGTCTGGTGCATCTTGGGAAAGGATATTGTTATTGTATCCGTTTGTCATCATTGGCATATTGATGCCTGCGCAGGGGAATGCGGTCTGGTTGGAGATGCACTTGAACTTCCAGAGCTCATGCTCCTCGTACTTGCGTATTCCCTCTTGCTGCTGACAGTACCAGCCTTTGTCGTTGTTAAGCCTTGTAGAAGCCATTCCTATAGATAAGCAATATTATTTATCCCTTAAGGTTTCCTGCAGTGCCCGCAGTAGCCGGGCGGCCTCTGTCTTTCCATCGCCTCCTCGGAACTTGGACCTGAGGAAACCATGCAGTAGATCGAAGTACTCCCATGAGAAGAGGAAAGTGAACGCCATTGATCCTTCTAGGTGGAAGGGCATCTGGTGGTTCGAGACGACGAAATCGATGACTTCCTTCAGGTCCGGCGCGACTTTCGCATAGACCGCGCGTATACGCTCGTTCATGGTATCGTCATCAAAGCTTTTGAAACCGAATACTGCCAAGAGGTCCCGTCTGAAAGCGTCATCGCTACTGTCGCCGCGGTAGTTGACATTGTAGTCGTGGTTGTACATTACCACTGACTCTGTCTTATACTTTAAACCTATTCAAAGTATAAGAGTTAGCGCCTCACCTGTGTGTGGTGTCGCTCCAGATAGTCCTGGTCGCGCGTAAGCTCGCGGCTAGGGAGGCCCCCGCGTATCCAACCTTTGGAGGCGACGCCCTCCACCAGATTCGCCGGGTTCTGGATGGTCGCTTGCAGTGTCGGCACAAGCGGCACCTCCACCAGGTTCCTGAAGGACTTCTCGGTCACTGTTTTACAGCTCTTCATATCGTTGATATATGCGCCCTGCTGCAGGCGCGCTTCCATCACAGGCTTGGGCGGGCCGCGCCCCAGGAAGGGAACAGTCGTAAAGGGGCGCTGTTGAAGGCTGATTCTGCACTTCGGGTGCGTCTGTATCGAACCGATCTTCAGGTTTGAGTCGCTCTGAATGTTGCAGCCGCCGGCCCCGCCGTAGTTGCCGTAGCCGCCCTTGTAGAAGATAGCTGGCTGGCTCGTGGCGAACTCTATCGGAACCTTCATTCCGCACCACTGTTTGAAGTAGTTCTTGAGGATGTAACTCCCATACTCGTTGTTTTGATTGTCCCTGGCCGTGACACCGCAACGGTCGTCACCGATCCGGGAGAGATTGTTGAATGTGTATTGATAGGTGTTAGCCATCGTATATCTATACACTAGATTATCTTTTCATCCGCTTAGTAGTTTATCCACCGATAGGCATCCTTCTCGCACTGTATCCCGTCGCCGTCGCGGCAGGACGGCATATTCCCGTACAGATACTTCGCGAAGGCCGTCTGGTCGTTGGGTATGCGTGTGTTCGCAGTAGGATGGAAATTGCGCATTGAGGTCTCGAAACTGATGGCATCGCCTAAATCCAGAAACAGCTTCGGATCGGGTCCCACATTGCCTGCCTTGCTGTTCACCTGCGCCTCGACGACTGGATTGAAGGACGGGGCTGCCGGCTTGCGGCCGGGGTTGTACTTTATCTCGGGCAGAAGAACATTCATCAGCGGGTTCGCCGGGGTCGGGTTGGTGAATGAGTTGCGTGTCGCCTTGTATAGGGCCGGATTCGTGAACCCCTCCCTAACTATTTTCTCTCCGATCTTCCTCTTAATATCGTTGTGCTTGCTCGTCTTGTAGATGATGACGACGACGACCAGCGTTATTGCAGCCGAAATCGGGAGCTTCGGTGACCGGGTGGCGAAATACCCTAAAAGAGTAAGGACAATGATTAGGCGCGTCAGTGCATTAAGTTTCTGGTTGAAGCCCATTTTCTTGTCCGGCCAGATTTCAGTTAACCTGTCCTTATTCAATAGAATTGCAGGACGATCGAGCCAAAAGGGTTCGGCCATTGGTATATATATCTGCCGTTATTTTTTATTCTTCGCTTTCTTCCTCCTCCTCTTCTTGCGCCGCTTTTTTGAGTTCTTTTCTCCCCCGCCTGCGGCTTCGGTTTCTTCACCCTGCCTCTTGGCGGCCATCGCGGCGTTTGAGGCTTGCACGCTTGCTAGCTGCTCCCGTAGGGCCGCCATCTGGGCATCCTGGCGGGCTGCGAGCTTATTGCGCATCCTTTCTCGCATCTGGGCGTGGCGCTGGTTCCTCTGCAGACGATTCTGCATACCTCCGAAGTCGATCTTCGAGTTACCGCCCCCTGGGATCCCCAACTTCCCTAGCATGCTCTGCATATTCTTCATGCCAGGCATAGACTGCATGCGCTCCATGAGCTCGGCCGCCTCCTGCATAAGCTCACTCTCTTTTATCTCTCCAGACTGGAGCTTAGTATCGAGTGCACTCCCGACTTTCTTGATCATTCCCATCAGTTTTCCAGGATTCTTGAAGAGTTTCTGGAATACGTCGCCCACCGACTCCACACCCTCCATATCGTCCTGGAACTCTTTCATCGTCTCCTCCGTTATCTCGCTTGCCAGTTTACCTAAATTCCCCTCCAGAAGTCCACTGATGTGGCTGTGAAGCTCGTCTGGATCTGGGAGCTCGCCGAGGTCAATCGCCGGCCCGTCCTCGCCCAGGGCGCTAGCCACGCCACTAGCATCGAATATCGACACCATCTGCTCCATTGCCTCGGCCAGCTTCCCCTTTAGCTCTTCCTCGTCGATCGCCTCGAACAGCTTGACCGTGTCGCCGAAGGTATTACTGTCCTTCTCTGTGTTGACGACAGAGAAGAGGACAAGCTGAAGATATTTCCAGATCACAGTCCGTGTTTTGTTCGTTATGTCCTGCTTCCAGACTTCGCAGAAGTCGATTCCGGGGAGAAATATGGTGTTCTTGGAGGGGTCGCTGAAGATCTCTTCGTTCTGGTAGAGAAGGTCAAAGAATCTCTCCGGATAGACAGTTCGGATGTGGTCGAATACACCGCGGACGTCTTTGTCCTGCGTGCTACCTTCAAGTATCGCCCGTAGGCCGCTATCAAGTTCCGGACCATACTCTGGGAAGGTCGTCAGCATGTCCCCCACGAAGTCTTTCACAATTTTCAGGAACTCGCTAGGAATCTCCACTGCGTCAACGTCCGTCATCTATATACCTAAGCCAAGAACAGTTTTTAACCCAATTTCACGTTCAAAAACTTATATCGCATCCGAGTCAGTTTTTCGCGTACATATCTGCCAGTTTGGTCAGATTCTGAATATATTTCATAGACTTGGTCCGATTTTCGCGAGACATACGGCGCACCTTGGAGCGTATTATGGCAATGGACCGCAGCATCTCACTGCTACTTGTTGAAGCTGTTCCAGCGCCCACGTCGTGTGTATAGTCTTTCTCGACAAAGAAATCAAAGTTGCCAGTCTCTATCTCCTCCCTGTAGGGTTCCCCGATCCACTCGCGCCACCCGGTGGCTAAGGCCTTGGGATTCACCTTCCTTAGTCCCTCTAAGAAGACCTTCGTAGCCCTTATATCCGCGTCACCGGGGAATATGGCCGCAACCTCCGAGGCGAACTCGACGAGGTGGTTGCTAAATAGACGGAGGATACTCATTGGAACATGATAGCTACGTTCTTTTAAATAGTAACAGCCTAACGTTTCTGTCTCTTGATATCGGCCTCACGAGCCATGGTCATCTTTCCTATGTCTACCGCGCCCACCTTGTCGGCAGTGTAGTTGTCCGGCGGCGTCGCGATACTTTGGCTTTTCCCAAGTGCCATGTACCGGTGCATTTGGCGGAGACCCCCGGATCCCTTGGCAGAGAGTTCGTCGGCAGACATGTCCAAGTATGAGTAGTTGTCTGACAGCTGTCCCCCCATCTCGTAGCTCGAGTATGCTGCTGGTTCGCCGTTACCTTTCGTCGCCTCAGAAGTCATCCGGGCCTCTTTCGGTGCTAGGAAGTTCTGGATGTCGTTGAAGCCTTCGAGGGTGCGTTTGCCGTGGTGAAGGAGGAGTAAGGTGGGAACTGTTCTCACGTTGGGCGGAAGCAGCACACTCTTCCCATCGTCCAACAGCAGCATAGTTGCGCCATCCTTTCCGGCCTCCCTTCGGTCTATGCAAATGAAATGCATGTCCTTAGAACTCTGTGTCTTTGACAGTTTGGATAGCAGCCGCTTGCAGTGGTTGCAGTGCTGGCTGTAATAGAGTATGGTGCTCATATAGTATAGCGCGAGCTATTCCGGTGGGGATTGTAACTCAAAACCACCATCCCCAAAATTGACTTAAGTAATATTAAATTATGTGGATGTAGTATACTATGGCTCAAGGAACCTCTATCGCACAGACAAGAGAGAGGCAAACCGGGCGTGTCCTGGGTGTTAAAGAGGAGGACGGAGTGTTACGTTTCACGCTAAAGGGTGTGAACTATAGTGTTGCAAACGCCTTGCGCCGGACGGTGCTTTCGGATATCCCAACCGTAGGGTTCCGAGTCTTTCCCCACGCGGCGAATGAGGCGGAATTCGAGGTGAACACGTCGCGCCTGAATAATGAGATTCTCAAGCAGCGACTCGGGTGCATCCCTGTCCATATAAAGGACCAGGAACTCCCTTATCGCTCCCTCACCGTCGAAATAGACGTGACCAATGATACAGAGAGCGTTCTGTATGTGACCACCGAGCACTTTGCCGTCAAAGACAGTTCCACTGACAGGTATCTAGAAAGAAAAGCGGTGCAGGAAATGTTCCCGCCCGACCCCCTGACTGGGGACTACATCCTTTTCGCAAGGCTCCGTCCCAAACTGTCCAACGAGGTCCCTGGCGAGGCCATAAAAGTCAAGGCTAAGCTTTCCATGCAGACAGCAAGCACAAGCAGCATGTATAACGTCTGTAGCGCCTGCTCCTACGGAATGACGCCTGACAAGCCGGCACAGGCGGCAGCATGGAAGAAGGTTCAAGGAACGCTCAGCGAGCCAGACGAAGACTCACTGGCGCAGCAAGATTGGTACAACCATGACGCGCGGCGCATATTCCTGAACGATAGTTTCGACTTCCGAATAGAAACTATAGGTGTCTTCACGAACCGCGAGCTTGTGCAAAAGGCATGTGAAATAATCTCACAGAAGCTCGATAAAGTAATGACCGGATCGCAGGATGGTACGCTTGCTGTGAGAGAGACTCTGACAACGATGGCCAACGCATTCGATGTCACTTTGGAAGGCGAAGGTTATACCTTAGGCAAACTGATCGAGGCGATACTGCATGAGAATTCATATAGCAAACAGAAAATTCTCTCTTATGTCGGCTTCAGGAAGGCGCACCCGCATGACACAGACAGCAACCTCCGGCTTGCGCTAAAGGGAAAGCCGGAGGACGGCGCGGCTACTGTGCGAGCACTTATTAAAGAGGCATGTGGCGCCGGGGTGAAAGTTATGACCGAGATTGCGCAGGCTTTCCAGCAGTAGCTGCGTCATGGGCGTGGCGGCGCAGATGGTAGTTCACTGCGAACATAAGCCGGGGCGGTGGCAGCTTGTTTACGTAGCGGGACACTTCGCGATGTGTGACGCTGTGTCCGCGTGGGCGCAGTTCGGATAGGTAGTGCCGATGGAGGATACGCAGGTGGGGACGGAACTCGTAGGGGTAGTCCGCCAATACCCCTTCTTTCTTAATACGAAACCGCACATAGCAGTCATACAGACGGTTGGTCCAACGAAACAGGTCGTCTCTGAACTCATCAAATAGTTTCCTGAACTCCGGGTAGTATTTCAGGAAATCTCCCACCTTGGATCGTGAGCGAAGGCTGTAATAACAGAACTGGTTTTTCGGGTTATTTCCTCGTAGGCGACGCACCTGTTCGTATGTCGGGTTTCGCACCTTTGCGCGCAACCTTCCTGCAACACCGAGGCCATGAGCAACGACTCCTACGGTGGAGTAGTCACACCCCTTCTCCTCCAGGAGTCTCCTTACGTCGTCGAGGGTCGTCGGCGGTGCCCCAGCAGTGTGGAGAATCTCGCAGATAGGTCGAGGGCGACCGACACCTACGGACTCATCGTCTAGCCACGGACAGGTCTCCGAGGTGATCCCGAGCTCTTGCACCTCCGTGGGTTCGCCGCACTGATAGACAGCTGTCAAGACCAGATGTGGCGTCGTGAACGGCACTACGATACGATTGCCAGGGTGCTGCAGGACGAAGGAATAGCTGCAAGCCTTGTCAAGGCGGTCGAACGAGAGACCGTCGGCAGACATAGACTCCATGAACATGTCGCGGAAAGACATGCCGCCGCCCCTCTGTCCTGCCGCCGGCTCAAAGAATCGGCAGCGAGCCCCTATATTGCTGCGTGTCGCAAGCTCCCAAGCCTCCGAGTGGGTGTCATAGAAGACATTGATCATAGTTCCCTCCACGAATTCTTCGAGGAACGTAGTATGTAAGGCACCGCTGCTCTGCCATACGCCAAAGTGCAATGCGCTGATGGACTTAGGCGGCGCAACAGAGAGGATCTTTTTTCCGTCGGTCACGATGGAACGCCACTGTCCAAGGGTGCGTGTATTGTCCGAGGTCAAGTCACGCTTGTTGTACTTTACCACGTAGAGTGTATTCTCGTGGACCTCGGTTTTACCGCCCGGTGTGCCCCTCGTAGCGCTTCTCCTAAAAGGTTTGACGATGAGCCCTTTATCTTTTGCATAAAGGCCATCCCCCTCAGTGACTCTTGCGATGTCGGCGTAGCTGCTGAGCTTTCGGTCTGTACCGGTGGCCATTGTAGTTTAGTCTCTCCGGAGTCTCTAACTTTCTTTCCGTCAATTTTTCGTTGGCCCAGATAATTTCTACTGTAACTATAAGGTAATGGCCACGTCCCCACACGGCGAATCCCTTTCCCTTGAACTTGGGGATATTATCAGGATAAAAGCACCCACAAACGCAGCATTGAACAACAACGTTTTTCTCATCCAATACATTGACACGGGAAGTATAGAGCTGGTCAATGACAGCAGCCTGGCTGTCACACGGATAACGCTCCGCGACGGCGCACTGGATGCCGAGGGTATCGAATCGATTGAGATATTAAGCAGACCTGAGCAGAAAGGATATGCGCGCCAGAACGGGCTGGTGCCGGGAGCCTGGGTCAGTATAAGCTTCGGCGGTGACACACCTATAACTATCAACGGAGAGATAGTCAGCCTCGAGGAGGATATGGTCGGGCTCAAACCTGTCCCCGCGGGACCGGAGATCTATATCGACTTCGGTTACAAAGGCCTGCCACCTGACCTGCACATCGAGGGGATACGCCCCTTCGTGCCAAAGGAGCCGGAGCAGGCGCCGCCAGGCGACGCGCTCGAGGCCGCGCAGATAGCGAGCGCGATCGCAGCAAGTGAGGTCGAAGCGGCCCAAGGAGAGGAAGAAGGTCCAGTCGAACCGGCGGGCGCCGACCTCCCGGAGGGACCGCTTGGCCAGGACGCAGCGGTAGAAGACAGGGTCCGCGAGATTCTGCTGGACGCCGACCAGGTCGTCTTCGGGGAGGACCTGGGGGAAATAACCGAGTTCATTCCGGTGTCCGAGGAGGAGAGAAGATACGGATTGACCACTCAGGTGAACGACCTGCTCGACGAGCTTTTGTCCACCATCCCGGCGGCACGGCGGACTCCGAAGGTTCTGAACCGCATTCACACGACTATCGAGCGTTACAAACAACTGCGGGCCATGTTTTCTGTCGTGGGCGAAGACGGGGAGGTGACTGGCGTGGAGGTGCGCGGGCCTGAGCACAAACCCCTCGCCGAAAGCTTGTCTCGACTGGAGGTAAACGTACCCTGGTTGGTGCCCCTTGTGAGAGCGCGGGCCAAGATCTACGATGTACCCATCGACGAGGATGACGATGTTTCCGATGTCGCGCCTACTACCCTCGCTGCCGCGCAGACCCAGATATACGACATCGTCAGGCAATTCCGTCAAAACGTTGTCCCCGACGGGGAGAACAAGTATCAGTTCATGTTTCGCGAGCTGAATCCTCTCCTGACGCCGTTCGCCGCGCCGTCGTCTGAACGCGATATAGCGACGCGAGATCCCACACGTGTTAGCATAGCCACTATCGCTGATAGCCTTCAGGACTTTGAGTCATCCCGTTTTTGCGGCGGCTCTCTCGCCAGTACACCGTATGTTGTTACACGTTACAACATCGGACTCTCGCGCCTTGAGTCCATAAAAGCCAAGTCGTCGCGCCTCGACGCAAGACGCGTCCCACTCACGGAGAGCGACAGACCTCATATCTGCGGGATCCTACAGCTGCCGCGCCCCCTGATACAGCATTCACGAATCGGTCTCCCGTCAACGTCCATAATGGAGAAGGCCAATCTCAACCTTATTCCCGTGGGCTATTGGGAGTCCCTTGGAGGCGGCAGCAGCGTCCAGAGGATCGAGGTAACACCTGGCGCCGACCTCGCGCGGCACGTCGGCGGGCAGGCGTATCTGGAGGGCAAGAAGGCGTTCTTATTCAAGGAGGAGTCCAGACTCGAGGATAGGCAGGAGGGCGGGGCCTACTCCGGCTTCCTAGGAACGGTCGTACCGTCAACCGAGCGCCTTTTCAACCTTGTGCGCGGCGAGATAGACGACAATACCTCCTATTTGGGCCTAGTCCAGGCCCTTGCGCCCTTCCTCATATATCCCGAGGATATAGGTATCAAAGAGTACCGGACGATCGTCGCCTTTGCCGAGGTAGCCGTGCAACAATACAAACAGACAGTAGTAGCCAGGAAGGTTGCGGCAAACGCCTATAGTGAGCAGAACGCAAAGAGGGCGTGGCCTGCCGGAGGCGTAAACATCGATTTATTGACTGGCTTGAAAACGGCTGTCACAAAGGCTTATCGTCTGACCCCCCACGATACGGTAGCCGAGGCCGTCCGGGCAGTTAAGGTTCTGGATGGAGGGCGTCTCCTTGTCGCTGCCCTATCTGTGTTCGACGCCCCGCTTTACCAGCCGACTGATGTTGAAGAGACAATTAAGCAGGTAACGCTAGCCCAGGAGGAGGGGGAGGGCGCGGAGCCGGCGTGCCCCACATTCACCCTAGCTAAAGACTATATGGACCGTGACGAGGTGATAGCGGACAACGGCACGAAGGATATATTTTTCGACTCAAGATACGACCCCACGCGCTACGGCGTGAAGGCTTCCCTTCAACCGCCTATAGAGGGTGAGGGCGACCGTCCGCGGCTAACAGACCATCTGGTGTCGGCGGTGGGGATGGCCCCTGAGGCGGCCAAGACCGAGGCGGATGCGCTGATCGCAGGGCGACGACGCGTCAAAGAAGGCGCCTTTGCACGGTTGATCGACTACGATGGAGGCGCCGTCTACTACCGTCGAACCGGCGATCACAGGTGGGAGCCAGCAGGAGACGATTTGGACCCAGCGATGTTCTGTAACTTGCGGCCTAAATGCCTCCAGATTAAGGGTGCCTGCGGGTCCATGCAGATTAACGCCAAGAAGATAAAAGCGGCCCTCACGGAGGAGATAATGGCCCAGTTCGACCGCGATCACATAGCCTCGGCGGAAGCGCTACGGGCCCAGATATCTAGCCAGTATGAGCGTGCGACTGCAGACATGCGCCCTCTCTCGGCAGAGAAGTATGCCAGAGTGGTGGCGAGGAGCCTTGCACGCACCAGGATAGGCAAAGAGCTCAAGGATGTAGCGGGGGTAAAGTCGCCTTATAGCAAGTTACGCGACCTTGTGATCGGGCAGGCCGATTTCGTCAAGAAACAGCGTGACATACAGCTGTTCGTAGAGACGGCATGCCGGCTCTACGACGCTGCCCGTGAAGGCGAGTCTCCGTACTGGTTCTATTGTGTTGACACCAACATACGCTTGCTGCCTACCTTTTTCAAGAGTCTAGCTGATGCCTATTTCGCAGGCCAATACGGCAGTGTCCTCGCTCGGGTGGTGGCAGAGAGGGGGCGCAAGAGCGACGATGGCGACAAGATCGTGGACAAACACAGTGGCTATACTATCAGGCGTATCGAGTATAGCACAGAGGAGGGCTACAATGAGGCGGGCTTCAAGATCGTGAGCCGCGAGGTCCTAGAGGAGGATATTGAGGATATGCTGGCTGGCGAAGGTGCTGCCGTACCTGCCTCAGAGGACGCTCGTCTCATTCATAACGTAGTC
>Ga0209977_10001265_pt1 | contig 11044 bp, 8 predicted proteins | sample SumtaG_2_FD_183113 | JGI IMG/M metagenome (GOLD analysis project Ga0209977, IMG submission 183113) | Deep subsurface microbial communities from Indian Ocean to uncover new lineages of life (NeLLi) - Sumatra_00607 metaG (SPAdes) (version 2) | ecosystem: Environmental > Aquatic > Marine > Oceanic... | reverse complement strand
GAGCATCGCCCCGAAGGAATCCCCAGCTCAGAGCAATTTCACCGTTATCGCGTGACACCGCGCATACGCGCCGCACCTGCACACGCCAATCGTGCCCCTGGGGTTCCCGCACCGGTCGGAATCCTACATCAGGGTGTCGCAGACCTGCTTGCATCCCCACACCGTATCCGCAGCGCAGATAGGCTGCACCCCGTGCCCACGAGCCGCCCATCACACTCTGGCCCTTGAACTCGGGTTCCTCTAAACGATAGATCCATTTTCTAGTGGCCGGATCATATCGGTTCAGTACCATCTGCCATACATTGCCCGCCATACAGTACAAGCCATAGCCGTTGGCCCGGCCCCACTTTGCTGGGCACAGATACTCCTGCCAGGCATCAAATCGCCGGGATCCGTGCGCGTCGTAATTAGCCTGATCTGCTGGTTTATGATTACCCCACGGATAGCGAGGACGGTCCAGGCCGCCGTAGGCTGCATGTCTAAACTCCACGCCCGTTGGTAACCGGTACACGCGACCATCCTGATTCGTTAGCCATTGCAGGTAGTCTCGGACATCATGGCGATTGACAAAAATTACAGGATACTCTTCCTTGCCAACCGGGACCTGCCCGTTTTGCCAATGTAATGGTGCAGCATGCCCGGTGGCATCCACAAAGGCCCAGTATTCGGCATTGGTAACGGTGTGGTCCAACATTTCAAAGTCTTCTACATGAATGCGACCACCTTCGTACCGGGCACCCTTGATGAACACAAATCCCTCGGGAATCTGCCCTATAACGTCCAGCGATAAAAACCATGACAACAATATTAAAGAGAGTATTCTATTAGTCATTACGTACTCCGCTAATATTTTGGATTTCCCATATTTTTTCGTACTTAAAAACAATTCTCCTTATCTTAAGTAAGGCAGAGGGAATCGAAGCCTTGCTCAAGACATATTGCAGCGAATGCCGCCGGAGCCAAATAATTCAGGCTGCTATGCGGACGGCAGTGATTGTAATCCATCTGCCAGCGATCTGCAACATATCTTAGCTCATCATTGCTCAAAAACAGCTCTCTATTGAGCAATTCATCTCTGAACCTGCTGTTGAATGATTCTATCTCTGAGTGTTTCAGTGTTGGCTTAAAAATAATCCCATTTTTGTAAGTTGAAAATACTAGAATTCTCCGAAAAGTCACCTATTTCAGGAGCTGGCAAACATCCTGATTTCCAGGGTTGAGTAGACCGAGGGAATTTCACCCTCGGCCCCTCCGAGAACCGGACGTGAACCTCTCAGCTCATCCGGCTCCTATCATTCAAACCATATGTCACCATTTTGTCACCACAGATGTCAAATTTCAAGATTGATGCAAGCATCAAACCTCAAATTCCTGCTAAAAATGAACATTTTTTGAGAATTTTTCATTTTTTTCGGATTAAGTATCCGGAGGAAAAGAATTTATCGTTCAAATAATTCTTTTGGAGATATGCATTGACCGATGCTTTTTCTTGCTCTATAGAGCAACGCAATCTCAGTCCCTTATACAAAGAGAAGGTGCACCCTCCTCAGGGCGCACCTGAAGTTTTTGCCCGTAACTCGGCAACTTATTGCGAAGCGTCGGGATCAAGGTTCTTCGACGACTTCTCGGAAGATTCAAAAGTAAAGTTCTTTTCTTTCGCCTGATCGCGGACGGCCTTTATAACAGCTGAGCCGAGAGTATAACCTTGTAATTGTCGCTTCTTCATTTCCTCCGCCACATACTTTTTCCGCTGTTTGTCTTCAAGGCAAACAGTTCCTCAGAAACCTTATCAAGGTCTGTAGTAAACGGAACAATCATTCTAATATAACCCTCTTTTCTTGGAAGTGAGCTCTTGCCATATTCATAAAGTGCCACCTGAAGTTCGGGTTCTTTGCCGTTTCTTTTGGCAAAAATAAACTCATTGACTATTGCCCACAACTCAGTCCTTGCCTGGTCAATCAGGCCTGACATACTGCCGCTGGTATCCAGCAGAATAGCCATCTGAACCAGTGGTCTTTCTTCAACAGTCGTCATCTCGATTGGAGGGTGTTTCTCAACAACCGGTATCCCCTCCTCGTCCCACGCCGCCAATAGAACAGAAGCCTATCACCATTCCACTCAGAAACAATACAATCATAATCTTATTCATTTTCTTGCTCCTTTCTTAAATTCATTGTCTTAATTCTCAACCGGTGCTTTACTTAGCACTGGCTCACCATCCACCAATAGAAGGACATCGCCCCTAAGCGCGATACTACCCTGCCTATTTTTTCTGGCCAGCTTCAGGGCCAGCTCGATGAACTCTTTTGAGCCGAACTCGATGACCTTCTTCGGGGTAACTTCCGCTTCCTTCTCAACCAGCAAACTCTCTACCCAGCGATTTCCTCTACGGTAATATGCCCGGTCGTTAATCTGCTGGACGGTCTTAATCGAAACGCGCTCCATTTTCTCGTTTAGATACATATTACCATAGTTCAGTGATTTCTGCTTCATCTGCGGCTGCATATTCAAGCTTTGGTTAACCGCACCCAGCCCAGAGCGACTACGCATTGCCCGACTCTCAAGCACTCTTCCGGCCTCTCTCAATACCTCTGTTCTGTCGCTCAGGTCAGTTCCCTCTCTTGCCAAGAACGCTGTATACTCGGTCAATATGCCGAATTCCGTAGAGAGACACACGATTTCATCAACGAGTTCCTTGACCTTGGGATCATCCTTTGATGTGGCTGGATCTGCACCCATTTGGCGGACAACATCTATAAGTTGAGCTATCTTCCTGCTTGCCCAGAGGCGGGGTACAAAGCCGTTCTGCACATTTGCTTTATCAAACTCGAATGTGAATTTGAACGCACGCTTTTTACCCAGGTAATTGCCTCTAATCTTGAAAGTAATCATATTCTTGCCAACGTACTGACCCAATAGCACAAGTTGGTCACCCTCGAACAGGTCCGGCAGCTTCTCAGGTATGATATCACGTGTGCGTCCGATAGCGGGTTTGCCACCCTTTTCCACAACTTCCAGTTTCACATCTGCAAGAACCGGACCTGTCAGTCTCTTGAAAACCTTTCCTATCTTGACCTCCACATCTTCTTTGGGCAGGACAAATTCCGCCTTTGCACGTGACTCGGCTGCTATCTTCTCCAGCAACGGAGCGTTCACATCAACGCCAACACCAAAAGTGAATACCCGGCGATTGTGTGGATTAGATTTTATTACAAGGTTGCGAATGGCCACCTCAGATGTTTGTCCTACAGTCGGCAGACCGTCGGTCAGAAAAAGAACTATGGGAAGCATTCCCTCCATGGATTCCTGACCGAGTACCTCGGCGAGTGCATCGTGTATGTTGGTTCCACCGGTCGCCGTGATGCCCTGGATGTATGCTCGTGCCGCGGTCTCATTTTCTTTTGTTTTGAGAACCGACTTTTTTGAGAACCACTGCACCGTGTTGTTATAAATGATAATGTTAAATGCTTCGCCTTTTTTGAGCCCGGCAATAATCTGCAGAGCAGCTTCCTTGACTTGCTCAATCTTTTCATTTCTCATACTGCCCGACCTGTCGATTACCAGCGTTACTTCCCGTTTAATCGCCTGTGCTTCCTCGGCCTTTGGCACCTTGACAGGTAAACCGGCAAGCAACAAAAAGTATCCTCCACCGACTTTTTTGTCGGGATAAGCAAACATTGAAGCGGTTATGCCATCCTCCTGCATCAAATATGAAAGACGAAATGGCCCCGGCTCCCTTACAGCATCAGTAGAAATCTTAGCGTTCAGATGATTGTCGCTGATCCGCTCAATCTCGAGCTTATGGCTTGCCGAATACACTGTCGATATCGGGCGTTTTGACCTGATGTTTGCCGTAACCTTCCATGGCACTGCATACTCTAGAGATTCGGTTCGCGGCAGCACATAATCGATACGGTTGCCATCCGCCTCAAGAAGATGTTCATACGTCAGACGCACCTTCTGTTTGCCTCTTGCCTCAACGGGAAAGACGCTCGAACGAATCAGATTGTATCCGATAAATTCAACCAGGGCCGGATCGCGAATCTTTGATACTAATTGCTTGTATATTCGCCTGGCCTCATCCTTCGAGAGTACTTTAGCTGTTATCTCCCCACCCGGACCATCATAGGCAAAGCCCCTCACAACCGCCCCGTCCGGTATCGGAACAATCAGCTCAGCTTCCTGACGTCGATTGCTGGAATTATGGAGCTGAATCTCAATCGTTGTAGTTGCCGTGCTCTCTAAGATGTTAACCAGCACACTGATTTCCGTAATCTCGACAGCTCCGCGCCGCTCAGGAGCAAATGCACGTGCCCGGCTTTGAGGCACAATAATATTCGGTGCCAGAGGTCTTATAGTTGTGTGGTGCAACTGCCCCCGTACCTGTCCACTGAAAATAGTGACTGACACAAGAGCAATTATGAAAAAGTCATATACAGGATTTTGTCTTTTCTTTTCCATTTCCACTTCCTCATATAGTTAAGTTAACGATTTTAGTTACTGATCCCATTGGATCACCTTTACTTTTACTTAGCCCTGAGTAAGGGCAAAACAGATGGATATTCTTTTACTTTTTCTTCTGCAGGTCTTTCAAAAAGGTTTCCAACAAAGTTATCTCACAATATTAATTATACGATAGGAATGCTTGAGAGCTCAGTAAAATGGATGTAAAATAACAGGCAGGCTTTTTTACAAAACATTTACAAACCTTTGACGCCGATATTGCCTATAATATAGATAGGAACAGGCATGATTATGGAACCAAAAACATCCATATTAGTAGTTGAAGACGAGGAGAAAATCCTAACGGCACTGAAAGATTTTCTTGAGTATCACGATTTTAAGGTTGCCGTAGCTGCCGATGGTCTCGAGGCTGAGCGAACTGTAGCCAAAAAGGATTTTGATTTGATATTACTCGACCTGATGCTGCCGAAGATAAGCGGCGAACAACTGTGTTCCAAATGGCGTCGAGAGGGTCTGCAAACTCCCATTATTATACTGACGGCCAAGGGCCAGGAAAAAGAAAAAGTAGCGGGCCTGAACCTCGGTGCTGATGATTATATAACAAAACCATTTTCGCTCGAGGAGCTGTTGGCTCGGATAAATGCCGTGCTTCGGCGCACGGACCCTGCCCGGTCAGTCGGACAATGTTTTAAGTTTGCAGATCTGGATGTCGATGTTGCAGCTTTGAAAGTAAAAAGAAAAGGTAAGGACATAGAGATAACAAAACGGGAGGTTGGCATAATACAATATTTTGCTGCTAATCCGAATCGGGTTGTTAGTAGAGAAGAACTCTACAGAGAAGTCTGGAACGACATGATGACCGATTTAGGAACCAGAACCACAGATATGCACATCGCAAAATTGAGAAGTAAAATCGAGCTTGATTCGGCCGATCCTAAGATTATCAAGACGGTCCGCGGTGCCGGCTATAAATATGAAAACTAAAGACTCAAAACTGATATGTACAAGCGGTTAATAATTTTATCGTTGGTAATTCTCGGAGCCCTGTGTGGGCTGGTCTGGCTGGGATATCATTCTATCCAAATCAGGGCGCAGGGCCTGGAAGGTTCTCGTCTGGGTGAGTTTGCCGCTGTGGCCGAACAAATCAGGCAGGATGTTACACACAAACTTAATGAATTCATTCAGACGGAACAAGAGCGTCCATATACTGATTATCAATATTACTATGTTCCAGAGAATGTGGTGCCCGGTCAGCAGCAGATGCCGTTGCTGCGGTCGCCTTTAGGCTCCGGTCTGGATAACGAGTTTGCATACGGAAACTTTCAAATTGAGCCGGACGGCACAATTGTAACTCCTTATTACGTAACGGGACAATCACAGGTAATCCAGGAAAACACACCGGACCGGGAGGCCGAAGTTCATGTTGATAACATTAAACGAAACCTTCTGCCTGTATTAGGTGGAGGGGGCGGTGTCTTTAAGTTTCCTGTTGCAGACTCACGCCTATTATTTAGGGACATAAATCTATCAAAAGATTCTTTTCCTGAAGAAGTGAAAGGGGAAGAATCCGGCCAAAAACAACAGACTAAAGTTCCGGCGGGTCGTTCAAGAGAATATCGTATCGAAAGTTTACAAGCAGATTCTCAGAAAGAGCAAATTTTTACACAAAAGCGCTCGGTCGTAGCCTCCAACATCGCCCGGAGCGAAGAGCTTCTAAGCCAGCAATCGGCTGCCGACGTTGCTCAGGACCAAACAGAACGACAAGATGCTGCACGGCTCAATCAGCAAGTGACAGGTGTGAATGACATGCAGCAGCCCCTTCAGCAGGAGCAAGCCGATGTAGTAGAGATAAGGATTGAACCATTTGTACCGCTTTTGGTTCCCGGCGTTGATGTTCAGCAATCCATATTTGGAGGGCAGGTGTTTCTTTTAAGACATGTACAGATAGAAGACAGGCACCTTCTGCAGGGATTTCAGCTTAATGAAAAGAGGCTGATAGAACAGGTTGAGGAGTCTGCGTCGCGATTTATCCGTAAAGGTATGTGGTTTGAATTGCCTCAGAAAGCAAAACAGGACACAGATGACGAATATGTTGCCTATACCGCGATATTACATTTTGGTTTTGGGGATTTGATATTAAACCTCAAAGAAATTGACCCGTCCTGGATTGGTAAAGAGATAAGTCATCTGCGAAACTGGTATTTCAGTGTAATTGGGATTGTGCTCCTGGCGGTTGCACTGGGTCTGGCAGGATTGTGGCGTAGTGCCAGAGCACAAATCAAGCTGGCGCAGAAAAAGGATGATTTCATATCGGCCGTCTCGCATGAACTTAGAACTCCCCTGACCTCGATTAGAATGTACTCGGAAATGCTGGAGAAGAACTGGGTAAAATCGGAGGATAAGCTTACTGAATATTACAGGAATATGCGACAGGAAAGTGAAAGACTTAGCCGTTTGATAGAGAATGTTCTGGATTTTTCGCGCATCCAGAAGGGGCAAAAGAAATATACGTTCAAAGTAGGTGATATAAACAAGTGCGTTGCGGATGTGGTTGAGATGATGAATCCCTATGCCGTACAAGGAGGCTTTTCGATAAAGACGGAGCTTGGCCGGGTTGGGCAGTCAGCTTTTGACAGTGACGCAGTTACTCAGATAGTTGTTAACTTGCTGGACAATGCAATCAAATACGCACATGATGCGGAAGATAAAAATATTACTGTCAGGACCCGGAACGACGGCCAATTAATATTAATTGAGGTTGAGGACCATGGTCCCGGTGTGCCTCATCGGCAGCGAAAAAAGATATTCGAGCAGTTCTATCGTTCCGGAGCGGAAGCCACGCGAGAAAGCACCGGAACAGGCCTTGGACTTGCACTGGTGAAAAAATTCGCCCAGGCACACAATGGTTTTGTAGAAATCCTTAGCGCTAAGCCGACTGGCGTAATATTCAGAGTGGCTTTAGCTGTTCGGGTGTAACCACGCAGACGCCGGATATAAAATAGCTAAATCTTTGCCGTATTTTCTTCCTGCACAAATCTTACGCAATTGATACCACATGCGCTTGTCAAGCGTTGATCGGACCGCTGAAAAAGTGTTATATTTACAGTGATTGCACTTTGAAAAGTCAATACGCCGGCAGATGTTATTGAACAAAAGCACCGGGAGATGCCAAACCCCATCAAAATGCAAGAATGTTGCCTTCAATTTTGAGGTGTTGACGGACTTTACCTGAGTTAAGCCAATATGAAAACTGAAAAAAAGAGCTTGCGAGACTATGCAGCTTTTTTCAGCCAATAACCTGTGACCTTAGTTTCCTGGAAGAAATGTTGTTCGATACAGGAGCCTTTCGAGGTATCGGCCTATTGAGAATATTGCGAACCGTAGAAGCTGAGATAAAGATGTTCAGCAGTGCAAGACGACTCAAACAGCGTTCTACTTCCATCGCAGTTGCTGGAACTCTTCTGTGGTTCGAATGAACTTAACCGTGCCGGCGAATGGCCTGTTGTTGGCCTCGTGGGTGTGACCTCTGCCAGCGCGGCTCACCATTCCAAAGCATATGAAAAGGCCGACCCACTACTGTATCGGCAGCAACGGGATTATTGTCCGGTCCATGAAGAAAATGCGTCCAGGAATCAATCTCTGCCGGCCGCGGCTTTTCAATCTTTCGCCAACCGCTCTGCCCCCTTACAAAAGCAACTCCCTCCGGAGCCAACACACGAAGTATCTCCTCACTTCCAACTTCTGGTCTACTGCTTGAAACTACAGCCAGGTTAACCGTTCCATCAAGCAGCGGCAGTGTGCCGGGAAGCATCCTGTCGGCAACAACGTGACCTATGACACCCTTTTCAAGGAAGTGGGCCCGCGCCCTTGCAACATTCTCAAGATTGGCATCAAGACCAAGCACGAGACGTCCTTCCTTGTAGAGTTCAGCGGTAATCGCTCCGTCCCCGCACCCAACATGAACAATCAGGCCGCCTTCAAAACCAGAAGCATCAACAATCTCCTGGGCACTTTGTTCAGCAAAACACAACCCGGACATCAGGAGAAACAAGACGCATGTAGACTTTATTAACTTCATAGTCTCTTACCCTTGAAGATATAAGCAACGATAACCTCGGCAAGTGACATGTCCAACGCCTAACTACGTATATATGGTTTCCGTATAAAACTCCTGACCTTTCCGAGTGTCAGTATAACACCACTTTGCCCAAAGTCAATAAGTAATCCCTTGGAAACGACGGGTAATAAGGATAAATCCCAACTATGCCGTAGAATCCGTGTCCTGCATAAAAGACCAAGAGGTGGTCACTCTCTTCCAATGAACGAAAGCGTGTGCGAAAGGTAAATTCGATCCGAGCCTTTGTCGCTGCTCAATAGCAAAGTAGTGTCAGGATCCGAGTACCCATGTTGTTTGATAGCAGATGCTAGTTCACTCGCGTCATTCTCAGCATATTTAATGGGGATTATATCTTTGTCCTGGTACGTTTCCACCGACAGAGTATCGATACTTTATTCGAATAGTACTGATTACAACAGCGGCTAAACACTTACACTGTACTTTTGTTTCTTCAAACAAAATTTTACCATTCTTTTTAATCCCTGGCAGAGTGGGTGGGTCAAACCAGTTGCGTATATTCCTCGGCAAATATTGTCTATACAAGGCTGCATGGAATGCCTTGACGCACCGAGCTATAATCCCGCGCAGATTTATACCTTCGAGCAATGATCCATTATGAGGTTCGAGAGCCTCTTGCCGTTCACACAATCGAACGCCTCGCCCGCCACGTCGCCGGGACGAAAACGCAAATAGCGCAGGATCACGTAGCTCGCGGTGAAGTACATGGGGCGGGTTTTCAGGCAAATGCCATCGCCGGGCGCGGTCTGGCCGGCGATCGTGATGTGGTCGTTGTCGAGATTGAGATTCCTTTTCAGGTCGATCATCCCCGAAACGCGAAAAACGACAGTCCTCGGCCCTTCGGCCTCAATCGCCGCGCGCAAACTTCCAGGAATGGGCTTCTCGCCTTCGTTAGGATTGTAATCATCGAGCGTCTCCACCAAATAAACCTTGCCGCCCCGCCCGCCCGTTGCCCGGGCGCCAAAACCCTCGGCGCCAGGAAAAGCAGGGATGGCAGAGGCAGTCGCGCCACCATTGCCCTCCAGAGTCTCCGCTCCCTGAGCTGTGTCACATGCCGCCATGCACCCGACAAGACAAAACAATATCCGAACTAACATCTTTCTCCACATGATCATCTTGTCACCTCATTGACTTGCCCATTGAATCATTTTCTTTCCTTTCCATCGTTACCGTATCCCACTCTTCCGGATCGAAACGGGACCGTGTTTCTTTCATCGTAGGATAGCCGCCTACCTCCTGCTCGCCATTAATGATTCTTCCGGTACCCTCACGGACTTCTCGGATGATACGCTTATCGATTGCGTTTCGATCCCAGGGCCTGTTCTTTGTGGTGATCCTTCTCGCTCCATTCATGCGCCCCCATATCGGGCTTGCGATCGGTGATTCTATTGCCCCAGAAATCCAAGCCTCCATTGTCTGGAATAATACTCCCACTGTCAATACAAGGAGAGTCTGATGCCAGCCGATATCCACGTAGGGATTCTCGGGTTCTCATATCAATACGGCTTCCTCCCTTCCCCGACGCTTCAAAAAGGGGATCGGCCACAACAGGATTCCGATCAGATTCATGCGGCGAAATGTTGAAGTACAGGTTGTTGTTGAACCTCGTGTTGATTCCTCTGGCGTTTTGCCCCCAGCGTCCCGCGCCTTCAAAGTAAAATATGTTGTTTTCAAACACGGAGTTCAAAGGAGTACGATTCTCACAAAATACCTCGACATCAAGGCGCTTACTCACATAGTGGGTATTATTGTAGATGTAAACATGGTCTGCTAACTGTTCATGTTCAAAGCCATAGAAATAAATGCCTTCCTTATCGTTTTGGCTGATATTGTAACGAATAAACACATAACGTGTAGGTCGTTTCATAATGCCACAAAACCAGAGATTGTCGTGACTGTAGTTATACTGAATGTAGGTGTGGGTACAGTTATAGTCTGCATCAAAGGCACCTCGATCTCTTCCGCCTTCTCCGAGGTTTCCGTAAACTTCGTTATACTGGATCTTGATGCCCCGGGTGTTAAAGCAGAATATGCTGTGGCCCGTGCTGTAGCGGCTGCTGTTTGCCAGAGTATTGTACTCATATACGGCATCCTCACTAACACGCGCTATGATGTTGTTCCGGCCCGTATGGTCTATGAAATTACCGGCTACATAGACCTTGGTCCAGAAATAGTCTGCGCGTTGATCCTCTGCCTCAGTATCAAAAAGTACCTTCGCATGAGGGGAGTTATTACCAATCCCGACTCCCCCGACTCGCTCTATCCTATTGCCAACAATACGGACATCATGAAATTTCGCCGGCTTCTCTCCCTCCACATGGACATGAATGCCACCCCGGCCTTTGCCGGCAACTTTCCCATTGACATCATGGATGTGACAGTTGGTAATATGGATATGGTAGTGAGTCTTGCCTGTGTCCCGGGCCAACACATAAATGCCAAACA
>Ga0209977_10001264_pt1 | contig 11046 bp, 7 predicted proteins | sample SumtaG_2_FD_183113 | JGI IMG/M metagenome (GOLD analysis project Ga0209977, IMG submission 183113) | Deep subsurface microbial communities from Indian Ocean to uncover new lineages of life (NeLLi) - Sumatra_00607 metaG (SPAdes) (version 2) | ecosystem: Environmental > Aquatic > Marine > Oceanic... | reverse complement strand
CTACGAATTGTACGGGTCATGTTTTTTTCTGAAAGGATCAAGGCGGGTAGCCGGTGATTTCCCGAATACGCTCGTATAGCGGTTTAAGGCGTTTGTACATCTTCTTGTACACGTCGTGATAGAGCGCGTCGTAAAGCTTGTGGTGCTCCGGATTTGGCTCAAACACACGGCTCACATGCGTCATTTCTTTAACGGCCGCCCTGAAATCACTGTGAAGGCCGAGACCAACGGCGGCGTCTATGGCTGCCCCGAGCCCCGATGTTTCATACAGGTGGGGTCTGGCTGTTGGCAGACCAAATAAATCGGCGGTAATCTGCAGCGCGTTATCGCTCTGTGAACCACCGCCCGACACGCGCAGGCTCGTAATCGCCGTACGACTCCGTTTCTCTATTCGCTCCTTTCCTTCCCGAAGTGCATAGGCCAGTCCCTCTAAAATCGATCGGTAAAGGTGCGCCCGGGTGTGAATATCACCAAATCCGATAATAGCCCCTTTGGCTTCAGGGCCCGGCAGTTTTAATCCCGGTGTCCAGTACGGTTGAAGCATGAGTCCCATCGAACAGGGTGGGATATCCTCAAGAAGCTTCTCAAGAAGGGTTTCTGTTTCCAGGCCCTGCTCTATCGCCTTCAGCTGTTCCGGTTGCCCGAACTCCTCCTTGAACCAGTTCACCATCCAATATCCCCGAAAAACCTGCAGCTCAATTGTATGATACTCCGGCACCGCGGAAGGATAAGGGGGAATCAACGGGATGGGTTCAACGTACTTTTTATGCGTTACATTGATTGTGGCTGCTGTTCCGTAACTGAGGCAACCAATGGAAGGCTCCAGGCTTCCCGACCCGATCACCTCACACGCCTTGTCTGCAGCAGCGGCAATTACGGGTAATCCGGCCGGAATACCCGTGTCTCCGGCTGCAATTTGAGTAATCTCTCCAAGAATTTTGCCGGGCGGTACCAGTTCCGGGAGCATCGAACGCTCAATGTGAAGGCACCGCCACTTCCAGTCCCAGTCTGACGCCCATCGTAAACGTCTGTAATCAAAAGGGATATAACCGACCTGGCAGCCGATGGAGTCGACAAACTGACCGGTGAGCCGGTACGTCAGATACCCGGAAAGCAGCAGATACTTGTGCGTGTTTTCCCACAGATCCGGTTGATGTGTCCGAATCCAGTTCGCTTCGGCTTCGGCCTGGAAGTAGGCAATGGTACCACTTAAAAACAAACCTCTGAAAAAAAGCCCCCAGAGACCGCCCAGCGGGAGCAAACCGTGTGTTTTACGCTGGTCCAGCCAGAGAATGGCCGGACGAAGCGGTTTCCCATCCCTGTCCACATTGATAACTGTTCCGCGCTGGGTAGTGAGAGAGACACCGGCAATGCGGTCCTTTTCCACGGTGCCCTGACTCCAGAGGCGCTGACATGCCTGGCACAGCGCCGTCCAAAAAACTTCAGGATCCTGCTCGGCCCAACCCGGCTGCTCGGAAAAATAGGGGGGGGTAAACGGTACCTGTTCTTTTGCCGCTATATTTCCCTGAAGATCAAAGATCAGAGCTTTCAGGCTCTGGGTTCCATTGTCGATAGCCAGTATGAGATCTTTGTTGTTCATCATTCACCCGTCGAGTCTTTAACCCGGTTTTCTCACGGGACTGAGCGACTCAGAAGCAAGGCATTTCAGCCCGAAGACGTACTCCTTTACTTCAAGGGCTGAATAACACAGCTCCTGTGTTGCTCAGGTCCGCCTTCGGTGAAGAATTTATTTTAAAATGGTTAAAATTCATAAAACAGCATATTTTTGATAAGGATTGCCCAGCCCCAGTATAACAATCTGAATTCAAAATGGAAACACTGTATTATTAAAAGCAAAATAAATTTTTCATGAGAAATGCGGGTTAGGGGTTGTCGGCAAACACGATTATTCCGGCCGCAGCATGTAATACAATCTACGACAATAAAATGCGAGAAACGCCCTGAACTTAAAAAAGGAAGGGGCTTTATCCGCAGTGAGCCCTGCCGGGAATGAATGGGCATACTTCCATGTTTCAAGATACAGTTTTTTCTCCTGTTTCCATCGTTTCTTGCCCCATGGCAAAACAGGGCTGCAAAGTTTCTGAATACGATCCAGATAATTCTTTCCGCCGCGAGGCAGCAACAATCCGATACGAACCCGTCTTAAAAGCAGATCGGTAAGGTGCCTCACCTGTTCATTCTCTGCCGCATAGACGAGTTCTGCCCAGAGCGTACGTGTACCGGGAATAATCGTTCGGTTTTCAGGTGCTGCCGCACAGACAAGATTATTTGCGGATTCACCGTACCGTCCATAGAGGTTCCGCCACACATGCGGCAAAAGACCGTATGGTTCTTCCGGTGATTCGGGCACGGGAGAAAAGACGGGGTCACCGGGGTCGGGAGATTTTGCAGCCGGTATAAAAGGTTTGATCGCTTTGAGAGCATCGAGGGACAGCTTGCGAAACGTGGTCAGTTTTCCTCCCGTAATCGTAACGAGTCCTTTCTCTTTCCAGACGACATGCTCGCGGGATTCCTCCGAAGGCGCACGGTCTCTTTTGCTGAGTACCGGTCGAATACCTGCAAAAGTGGAGACGCAGTCTTTAAGCGAGATGTCCAACGCCGGAAATAATGTTTTTGTACCTTCTATCAAATAGCGTATTTCTTCTTCCGTGATGGCCGGTTCAAGCGATAGGTCCTCTTTATGGTCAAGATCTGTGGTGCCGACGAGAACGACACCTTCCCACGGAATGACAAAAATGGCCCTGTTGTCAGAAGGATGGATGAAGCTGATGGCCTGATCAATCGGTAAAACCCTGGAGGGAAAGACCAGGTGGCTTCCCCGCAAAGGACGCAAATGAAGCTTCCGATCCGGTGAGGGGTGCAGCATTTCAGCCCAGGCCCCGGTGGCATTAATGACCGCACGGGTCGAGAGTCTTCTTGTCGCATACGTTTCAACATCCTCCACATTGACACCGGAAACTTCGCCCCGGGAGTTCCGGTTAATTCGAGTTGCTTTGACGTAATTCAGCGCATAACCGCCGGATTGAACCGCTTCGTTGATCAAACGCAACACCATGCGGGCATCATCAACCTGAGCATCAAAAAAACAAAACCCGCCGACAAGCCCTTTTTGATCAATGTGCGGCGACATTTTAAAAAATTCAGAAATAGGATAAAACCTGTGCCGGCGTTTGTGTGCAATAAGATCATATATCGAAAGGCCGGCTTCCAGTATCCATTTTCCCGGCCCTTTCCCTTTGTAAACAGGGACTAAAAATTCCAACGGTTCAACCAGCCCGGGAGCGTCTTTGAGTAACCGTTCCCGTTCCTTCACCGCACTCCGGGTCAGCAGGAAATGCCCTTCTTTGAGATAGCGCAATCCGCCGTGAACCAGCTTTGAAGATCGACTTGATGTTCCCCATGCAAAATCTCTCTGCTCCAATAAAAGTACCTGAAGGTTCAAGCGGACAGCTTGCCGGAGGGTACCTGCGCCGGTGACGCCGCCGCCGATGATGATCAGGTCCCATTTTTCAGGAAGCGATTCGAGGTTCATGACACTTCACTAACACAACAATTTGGATGGATTCATCCGATTTTTCGGATCGAAATGACGGCACAACTCTCTTAGTGTACTCATACCCAAGGGCCCTTTTTCAGATTCTAAATACGGTTTATGATCTAAACCCACCCCATGCTGATGGCTGATGGTCCCTCCGGCTCGAATAATGGTTTGACTTGCTGCTTTCTTAATCGTTTTCCATCGCTCGAGCGTTTCTTCGGGCGTGTTTGAAAGTCGGAATATAAATGTCGTATAGATACTCGATCCTGTTGGATAGACATGGGAAAGGTGAGAAAAAACATGGACCTTTTCATTCCAGGCTGTCAGGCTTTTTTCAATGACTTTTTCAATCTCTTTCATGATCGACGCGACCTTGTTCCATATCACGGCGGTCTCCAGGGTATCTACGGCATATCCCATTTCCCACAGGGTGTTTCGCAGGTAAGGCGTCCGGAATCGATTTTTCTTCCAGGCTTCACCCATGGCCTTTCCGATCGGAACGCCCCGATATCGTCGCACAATGGAAAAGGATTCGCGCCGGGCTGTTTTTACCTGTCTTCGGGTTCCGATAAAGCCGAGAAGGCACATGCACGCCCCTTTTCCCGGGATCCCGCGGAGTTCAAGAAAGCGTTTCAAAATTGCAATCTTTCTTTTATGGCCGGCCAGTGCCAGGTTTGTCATGGTTTCCGTTGAATTGCTCAATCGGATCATGGAAAATGGGATGCCGCTGCCTGAAAGGATCCGGACGGCTTCCATCGCTTGGGTCCACGATGGATAGAAAACACCATACACATCGTCCCTTTCGGGAATCTTGGAAATCCGGACCGTTACCTTGGTCAGGACGCCCAATCTTCCTTCCGAGCCCAGAACGATGTGCCGAAGATCAGGCCCGGCCGCGGATGCCGGAAACGGCTGAATATTTAATATTCCTCTCGGCGATACCAGTTCACCCCCTGCAAAAAGTTGTTCGATTCTTCCATAATGCGAAGATTGTTGACCGCTGGAGCGGGTTGCCACCCATCCGCCCAGTGAAGAAAACTCCAAAGATTGGGGATAATGACCTAACGTATATCCACGTGTCTTGAGCAGGGTTTCAAGATCGAACCCGAGAATGCCGGCCTCGAATGTGGCAAGCAAGCTGGATGGGTAAAAGTCGGTCAAACCATTGAGATTTTTGAGTGACAGGCTAAGGACCGGCCTTTCCTCTTCAGGCACCTGAAGATGTCCGACAACGCTGGTTCCGCCACCAAACGGTATGACCACCACGTCGTGTTTTTCTGAAAAGTCCAAAAGGGCCACGACATCCTCCGTCGTCCCGGGCAGTGCTACCCCGTCCGGAAAGCGCTGAAGCGTACCGCCGCGCAAGCCGACCCAGTCCGGCAGACTCTGGCCGTGGGAATGATCGAGTCGATCTTTCGGATCGGTTGATATCAGCGGGTGATGCGGCAAGCGGGATTCGGGAATGCGGCTGATGAATTTTTCAAGCGGGTAATCTTTTTGGGTCTCTCCTTCACCAATCAACTCTTGCAACAGGTTATGGGCTTGAATCGGCAAATCGACATGCACTGCATTATCTCCCCACCCATTCCATCGCTTCATCCCATATCTCCTTGTTATGTTTCACATATGACATTGATCAATTGCGGAAGGTCATGAATTACCAATTACCACAATCGAAACGTTTGCGTCAAACCGGGAATTGAAGAACGATCTGTCTTTCCCGGACAGCTTTGCCGCTGAATATTGACTTGTCTAAAAGATCTTGATAATAAAAAAGGTTCAACTAGAAGGGTATACTCCTTTGGTTAAACATGTGAAATGAATCCAAATGAGGTAACTTGAAAAAAAGTTTGACAATGGACGATATTCTAACAACTGTGACCTCGCAGACAGACAGAGAAGCTGTTCAGAAAGTTTTGGACGCGAGTTTAAGCGACAAAGATCCTTTTTGTTCTGAAAGCCGAATGAAGCTGAGCGAAATCGGGCTCTCACCCGATTCGATCCTGAGACTGCTCGCCCATCACAAGTCCGGGGTCAAGTATGGCTATGATCTTTCTGTAACCAGCATATCCCACTTGTTGGACCTTGCAAACGTTCACGAGAAAGGCGCGGTTCTCAAGCGGCTATTTGAATATCCGTTTTTACTGGTAAAGGCCTGTTGGTTATACGACCATGCCCCGTATTTTATCTTTTACGGCGAGGATAAACCCGGTGCCATGGATGCTTTTATCCTGGAATTTGCCGAGCAGTACGAAACCCTTTTTCTGAACAACCGGGTCGCTATTGACACCTGGAAAAAGATAAAAAATCCAAGACGGATCACGGCAACAAAATTCTGGGAAGGTAAAATCATAGACCCCGTTCAGTTAATAGAAAAAGCAATGGATGATAATATTGAAGGGATTGAGCTCAGCCTCGACTTCCATCCATTCAATTTCACAAAATTGCTTCCGGAAGAACTGACAGAGGAAAAACGATCCCGGATAAAAGCAGCATCTCTTAAAAGCGGCATCAAATTGAGTATTCACTCTCCGATTATCGGTCCGTATGTCCCCTCACCGGACCCGTCCAAAGGGAATCAGCGATTTTTCGATCCCACACAATGCCTTGAAGTTCAATATGATACCATTGAACTGGCAAAGGACATCGGCGCCAATGCAGTCGTCTGCCATCTGATAGATCCTTCAAATCTGAAAGCCTTTGCCGGTTTGGTTGAAAAAGCCGAAGGAAGCAGCGTAAGGGTGACCATAGAGAATTACTGCCAGACGCCATTTAGGCAAACCTCGGAAAATTTTATCTCCTGTGTTGACGAGATCTTCAACTTGTTACCCCGGGAAATCAGAAAGAATAATTTCGGAATAACCCTGGATGTCGGTCATCTGAACATCGAAGGAGAAGACCCTCTGGTCGGCTCCGAAAGAATCGGAAAATGGTGTCTGGACAAAGACGTGTTTCTAAGAGTTCATGCCACCGACAACTATGGGAACCTTCTTTTCAGCCCGCCGGCATTCAGTGCTGACGTACACGGCAACATCTCGGGGCGGGGAATAAACAATACACTGATTATCAAAATGTTACGCAGCATGGGACATCATATCGATGTTGTTGGCGAACAGATTCAGCCCCTGACGGAAGAAGATATTGCCACGGTACATGAGGCGCAGTCCGCTTCCCTCGATGAAACCTATGAGGCCTTTGCAGAAAAGGGAAAAGAAAAACTCGCCGGTATTGAATTGGAAGCGTTGATAGAGCCTCATATTGTCCAAGAACGGGTCTATCAATTCCTGGCCGGGATAAAAGATGTCTCTGCCTTGAGAGAATATCTGGTCTTTCGAAAAATCCAGGAGAAAAAACACCTTTCCGTTGATGAGGCCAAACGGATATCCCAAGAGTTCATGCGGATGCCCGAGACAATTAAAACAGATGTAATGCAATATATTGACGATTTATTGCTGCCGATTCAGACCGAATCCGGCGCAATCCAAAAAAGCGAGCTCGACTTGATCTGCCAGAATATCAGCGGCGCCTTATTCGGAACCATCAGCAATGAGCATTTGAACCGGATTTTCTTAAATGAGAGGGTCTATCTGAAAGATGATATCATCTGTAAGCAGGGCAGCGCCGGCCACGAGATGTTCTATATAAAGGACGGAGAAGTGACCGTATACGTTGACGGATCTTTAGTAGCCTCCCTGGGGCCGGGAGAAATATTCGGAGAGATGAGCCTGTTTTACAATATTAATAAATCAGCCACGGTCAAGGTTTCCGGTGAAAAAGTAAAGCTTGGCGTTTTATCCCGGGAGGGTCTTGAAAACCTGTTCACCGGCGGACAGTATTACGCCAGGGATCTAATCTTCAGGCTATATAATATCCTGCCGGAACGATTGAGAAACCTGAATGATAAGTATAAAATAGTTGTCCGTTCTCTTCATCTCATTTTCGATGGAGACGAAAAGAAAATGCCGAGCCTTGACCACGAACTGGCAGATCTTGAAAGTAAAATATCCGAGTTTTTTCCCACACTGTCTCAAGATGATAAGGACATCATCTATGAGGAAATAAGGAATTTTGATCCGGGGCAGCCTATTTTCACTCAAGGAGATCTGGGGGACGGCGCCTATTTTATCCTTGAAGGAAAAGTTAAAGTGGTAGGCATCTCCGAAAATTTCAAGGAGATTCTTCTGGGAGAAGTGGGCGAAGGCGACATCTTTGGTGAAATGTCTCTGATCGATGATAAGCCGAGGTCCGCCAGTGTCGTGACGCTCACCCCGTGTAAGGCCGCCTTTATCAGTAAAAAAACATTCAATGAATTCATTGCCTCCGGATCTGAATCCGCCTTCCGATTCATGGGATTTATCTGCTTCTCCCTCTTCATGCACATTCTTCGACTGGATCGACTCTATTCGGATGTCAAGAAGAAAATAGACGCATCCGGAACATGAATTTATATCCGCACGTTAATGTCAACCGAATTCCGATTCAATGAGACGTACAGCATGGCCGATGCTGTCCTGCCCTTGAATAATGCCGGCAACTTGTTTCGCTCGCCGGCGAAAGGCATCATTGGACAGAGACTCGCTGATCGCTTCAGCAAGGCGTTTTGCAGTCAAATGCGAACGCCGTATGGGTCTGGGGCCGAGGCCTGCCCGGTGAATCCGGTCTCCCCAGTAGTACTGGTCAAGTATATGCGGTATGATGATTTGCGGCACGCCGGCCCGGGCTGCTGTGGCTGTTGTTCCCGAACCGCCGTGATGAACAACAACTGAAACACGGGGGAAAAGTCGTTTATGCGGCGTTTTATCTGCAAAAAAACAGTCCTCTGATGTTGGTAAACGATTCGCGTCTTTTCCGATAGAAATTATCAAACGCCGCCCGGCGGATCGACCGGCTTCCATCACCAGTCGGATGATCCCCCGTAAATCTTGCTTCGGCATACTTCCAAAACCAACATAAACAGGCGATGAACCGGAAGCAAGAAAAGTTTCAAGGTCCGGAATCAGTTTGTCGGTCTGATGTAAGTGGAAATATCCTGTTTGCGTGGTGTCCTGGCCCACGTCCATTGGAACGGGCGAAAGAACTTGATCTGAGGCCACCATCACAGGGTTGCCCAGCAAATGATCGATAGTGGAATGAATCGGTTTCAAACCCATACGGTCCCGTTTTTTATTGATGATGGATTTAATAAGAAATCCGTCGGCTTTCCTATCAAGCCACCAGGTATGCCGGTTCAGCCACAGGGGCAGGTTGTGGTTTCGAATCGTCGGAGTGGGGTGGTAGCGAGACGGCAGAAGTTGGGGACAGAAAGCGATAAAACGATATGGAATGCCTCGCAGTTCGGCAAAAGTAGGTGCAGCGACACATAATGAAGCAGCAAGAATAAGATCCGCTTTCTGGATGATCGCGGGAAGCTGGGAAAACTGAATTTCAAGCTCACGACGCATGAAACGTAAAAAGATTATCGCCGCCTTGAACGTATGAGCATCTTTCATTTCATCAAGAAAAGCTTCGAAATTGGTTCCAAAAGGCCGGAACGGGCAGGAATAGCCTTCGACCCAGTCAGCATTCTCAGGGGGGGCCAACAGGAGGACCTCGTGCCCGGCGGTCTGAAGCGCCAGCGCCAACGCCAGCATGGGTTGTACATCACCACGCGATCCGGATGTGGCAAGGATGATTTTCATTTCGATATCATATCCTTCCGCCAATTCAGCAATCCACCAGTTCTCCGCTCAAAACGGTAACCGCCTGTCCTCCCAGAAGCACCCGATCCCCGCTTACACGCACGCGGATGATGCCCCCCCGATCTGAAGCCTGGTAGGCAACAAATTCATTCTTTTAGATATACAAAAAACCGGTCGGATTACCAGTCCAAAATGATTTGCATTGAAATTCCGGCACATCTCCGTGTGAAATCAGGACACCCGACTGGCTTTTATTTTGATGCCAAATGGTGCTATAAGAAAGTAATGCAAAACATTAACGATTCTTACACGGCATATCATATTTCATATGGACAAGAGCGAGAAATATATAAAAATGTGTGAAAAGGCGTTTGAGATACAAAGCCAATGGGTCCGGAATCACGGGGATGTCTTTGTCACCGAAAGGGGGAAAATCGCTTACTGGATATCTCATGTTCACAAATTACAGAAGGTAAAAAAGGGCTTTGTGGTAAGAACTGAAGATGATGTTATTCATTTGTCAAAAGTGACATGGCTTCCCCGGCAGAGCCAGTTGATAGAGATGGCCCAGGAAGTCGGGAGAAGTTATGGGAATATATTGCAGGCTTTTTTTAACTGGGCGGACACACCTTACGAACGGGACGCTGAACCGGCAAAAAAGCTGTTTTTGTCCATGGAGCAAATTTGGTTGGCTTTTGTGATGCAAAAAAATTATGGTAAACAATGGAAAGATTTTCAATGGATCAAAATGAAACCCTGTTAAAAAAATAAAGCCACTTCTACTCAATGGAAATGATAATCTTTTCATTCTTTTTATGTTCTTCTATCTCGGCTAAAGTACCCTTGACTTCTTTGTTTCTGGCTAACTCGACGATCATTTCAACATCGATTCCTTTGTCCTGCAAAGCGGCAGTTGCCCGCTCCGGCAATAACTTTGATGCCACCCGAAGAATGGCAAGCGGGATGGTAATCGTCGTATCCGGCGATGTGCCGCCGTCTTTGAATGTTCTGACCTTCAGGCTCCTCATATTGTTTTCCTCTTTTTACTGTGAGTTTTGAACAGTTCACTTGCCGCGACGCCTATCATTCAAGGCGTCAACCTAAGTCCTCTGATGGGAATCAGCATGGGCACCTTTAACTGATATTCCCGGTATTCATTGCCGAATGCTCTGACAAGGTCGCGTTCTTCAAATATTGATCCCACAACCAGCCAGATGCTCCAGAGAACATTAAATAGCAGCCTGTCCGCTGTCAGATGGGGGCAGGACCATATCATTATCAATGTAAATAAATAAAACGGGTGGCGAACCCATCGATACGGGCCTTTGAAAGTAAAGGGCAAAGGCTCTGATTTTTCGGAGTTCAAATGTTTCTTTATCGCTCTTCGACCAAACGGATCGAAAAATCCCAGTGCGCTGCTTCCCCAGTAGAACCCTCCAACCGCAACCAGAAATAACAGCCGCAATACCCAATAGAAGACGCCGGCAGCATCGGCGAAAGAATACATTGTTTTTTGCCAGAATAGTATCACTATCATCAAAACAATGCCGGAGGCGATGGCGAAAAGCGCGCTGAAATAGGCTTCAGGCAGGAATCGGCCAATCTTTTCGCGAAAGGGTTTTCGTATCATTGCGCTGTGCTGAATGAAAAAAAGCAATGAAAGGCCGGCATTGATGATGAGCGCGCCTTTGTCGCTGACTTCCAGAATTATGATATTAAAGGGGCCGGCAAAGAGAAATACCATAAATGCGACGAGTGACGCACCGCCGATCAGGGTGGCCGAACATATTGCACCGTATGAAATTAATT
>Ga0209977_10001263_pt1 | contig 11048 bp, 13 predicted proteins | sample SumtaG_2_FD_183113 | JGI IMG/M metagenome (GOLD analysis project Ga0209977, IMG submission 183113) | Deep subsurface microbial communities from Indian Ocean to uncover new lineages of life (NeLLi) - Sumatra_00607 metaG (SPAdes) (version 2) | ecosystem: Environmental > Aquatic > Marine > Oceanic... | reverse complement strand
CATCTTTTAGCATCAAAGATAAAATCCTGCGTATCTTTGTATCATTTATATGAAAAATTTTATTTTCATCTATTCCTGTTGCTTTTTTGTTTTTCTCTTCTAATTTAATCAATTTGAGAATTTCACTCACAAGATCCATAGTGTCCTCATGCTCTGAATAAAGATTAGCTAATGAATTTTTCAGGCGTGCCAGGTTCAGTTCACTTTGACTGGAAAAACTGTCTAAAAATTCATCTGCTTCATCAATAATGTCTATTTCTGTTTCTGGTTTTCTATCCAGGCTAGTTTCAATTTTATACTTTGCTGCATTAAAGATTATCACGTCAGAATCAAGATATGCATCATATTGATCATAATAAGAACATCCTTTTTTCCTGTGATAAAAAGTGAAATCTGTGTCTTTTAAACCCTTATATGATTTCATTTTAGCATCCGGCAGATTCATGTGGTATTTAGAAGGTATGATTGGACTCCAGTAAGGATTTATAGGGGCAATTGAAATCCTTTTTAATTGATTAAGATTGGTGATGGCATTTTTATGCTGTATTAATGGGTTTTTCTCGTAATATTCCTTAAGTATCTTAAAATTCTTTTCAATAATCTGAATCGTGTCTGGTAAAAAAGGGTCGGCGCATGAAATTCCAGGCATAAATATAGAATCGTGATTAGCTCGGCCTGTAATCATTGAAATTCTTAATTTTTCTTTATTAGGTTTTAGAAGAAACATCTTTCCCATATAATCTTCTTGATATTGTCTTTGCAGGCCTTTAACAGGAACTACAATAGCTGCTTTTCCAAGGACACGGGCAATGTTTAGTGCAATTGCAGATTTCCCTGTTCCGCAAACACCGTGCAGGAAAATGATTTTTGTTCCTCCTTTAATAAGATTGACAACTTCTTTAACAACATCTTCCTGTGTTTTGCTGTTTGAAAATCTCAGGGGTGGAAGTGTCTGGTTGTCTTTATATAGACTCCAGTATTCAGTATCCTGAGAATTGTCAAATTTCTTAGAATATGATTTTTTCAGGGCTTCACTATCTTCGCTGGTTTCTAACTTATTGCCGAGAAGATCTCTCATAGCTAATTCAGATGCTCTTTTGTTTTGAATATTACAGCCAAGACAATTGCCCTGATGACGAATAGGCCTCCCACAGATTTGACATCGATGTTCTTTCCCACGATGATGTTTCAGGGGGGATGGTTTGAATCGGTTGGTTCTCTCAAATAGCTTGTCACCAATCCCGATAAATTTGCCCTGAGAATCAAATTTCAGTTCGCTCATGATGATATGCTAAACAGTCTTATATAAAAAAGTTTTCTCTTGCATCGAAAGGGTTAAAAGTTGGGGGTTTGAAGGGATTAAGATAATTCCCAAATTCCTTTCGGAGAAAGATTATCCTGCTTCATCTTTCCTTGTTCGCGTAACTGCCATGCTGTCCAACGTATATCATATTGCCACGTATAAAAAAGGTCTCCGGAGTTCTCTAATTCTTCCTTATGGTTTTCCCAAATAAACTTACAAATTTCTACTATTGAACCTTTGCCACCAAGTGACTTTAAGGCCTCTAATAACCAATCTACTAACCTAATATCCATAATATTAATTAAAAATTAGTATTATTTAGATTTTTCGGATAGAAAAGCATAAAAGTTGGGGGTTCTTTTGAAGAGAATGGTCACAAAAGAAAAAGCTAAAGAAAAGGTTTTGGCTTTAGTCGAAGAATTTTCTAGCAAAAGTAGAGAAGAATTAGACAAAAAACCAGAAGAGCAAATTAAATGGGATTTTATTGAGCCATTGCTTCGTGCCTTAGGATGGGAAAAATCAGACATTCTCAAAGAAAAAAGGATTCTTAAAGGTAGAGCAGATTATATTCTTAAAATAGGGAACCAAGAAGTTGCGGTGATAGAGGCTAAGAAGACGAATGTTAGATTAACGGAAGAAGAAGGCAGGCAGGCTGTTTCTTATGCTTATCATAGAAGAGTAAAATTTGCTATATTGACTAATTTTAAGGAGGTTAGATTTTACCACGCTCTTTCCAATATTAAAAACATAAATAAAAATCTGCTTAAGAATGAAAAAGGTTATCTTTGGTTAGAATATAAAGACTTTGAAAAAGATTTTGAGACGCTTTGGTTTCTATCAAAAGAGAGTTTTGAAAGGGGCCTAATCAACAAATTACTTTCTAAAAAAGATGAAAGGCTTGCAAGATCTGTTGATGAAAGTATCTTAAAGGATTTATTAGAAATAAGAGAGATTCTCTCTAAAGATCTGAAAAAATTGCGGGCTTATCTTGGTGAAGAAAAGATAGATGAAGCAATTCAGATATTAATTGATAGGTTAATCTTTATGCGCTCTGTTGAAGATAGAGGTTTAGAAAATAAGAATTATTTATTGGGATTGGTCAAAGATTCTAGAGAAGGTAGACTTAAGAAAAAATTATGGTATGTTTTGGACTATCAATTTAAAGAATTTGATAAAAACTATAACTCTAAACTTTTTGCCCCAAGTATTCTAGAAAATGAAAAAGATATTTTCTTTGATGATGGTGTTCTAGAAAAAGTGATCAGGATTCTCTATTTTGGCAGTAAAGATCAACAAGCTAGATATATGTTTGATGAAATTCCAGGGGATCTTCTAGGAAGTATCTATGAGCAATATCTTGGCGTAGTTCTAAGAGGAACTGAAAAAAGGGTTACACTTGATTTAGAGAGTGGTAAAAGAAAGAAAATGGGAATATATTATACTCCTTCTTATATTGTTGAGTATATCGTAAAAAACACCGTTGGAGAATATATTAAAAATAAGTCAATAGACAAGATTCTTGAAGTAAAAATAGTTGATCCTGCTTGTGGTTCTGGAAGTTTCTTGGTAAGAGCATTTGAAGAAATCTGTAACACAATAGAAGAAAAATTGAAAAAGAAAGAGATAGTTAAAGCTCCTACTTTCAAAAAATATGAAAATAAATTAAATCTAGCTCAAAAAGTTACAATACTTACTAGGTGTATATATGGGGTGGATCTAGATGAAAAGGCTGTTGAATTGGCACAATTGAATCTTTTGCTCAAACTTCTTGAAGATGAAAAAAGAACGACTAGAAAACATCTCTTACCAAACCTTAAAGACAATATAAAAAACGGAAACTCTCTAATTGACGATTCAAAAATCGCGGGAGACAAGGCTTTTAATTGGCATGCTCAGTTTCCAGAAGTCTTCAGAGAAGGGGGTTTTGATGTTGTGATTGGTAATCCACCCTATATAAGGGTGGATGAGATTCCTTTTAAAGATAAAGAATATTTTTCTAAAATTTATGAAACCCCTTTAGGAAAATTTGATATATATTTTATTTTTATTGAAAAGGGTTATCTAATCTTAAAAAACGGGGGGAAATTAGGATTTATTGTCCCAAATAGGTTTTTGGTAGGTGAGACGGGTAAGAATCTAAGAGATCTGTTATTAACAAAATCAAAAATAAAAAGACTGTTGGATTTATCAGAACTAAAGGTATTTAGAGATGCAAATGTTCATCCAATAATAATGATTTTTGAAAAAGAAAATCATAAGCTTTCAGAGGAGTCTAAGATATTATCAATTTTTAATATAATATCTGAAAAAAATTTTGATAAAGATCCAAAATGCGTCTACTCAAGAATACCACAACATCTAATGATAGATTTTGGAAATCTTATACTAAACAAATTAACAGAAAAAGATATAGGAATTATGGCTAAACTAATTAAAAATAAACCCTTAATAGAAATATCTGAAATATCTGAAGGGTTGCATACTGGTGATGACAAAAAAATGATATTATTAGATAAAAATATTAAACAGAATGAATCTGGAAGTTATCTTAAAATTATTAGGGGCAGCAATATTAAGAGGTATTATCTTTCACCTTCTAAAGAATTTATATTTAAGAAATACATAAAAACTAGCAGAAGAGAAAAAAGGATGCTTGAACAAAATAAAATAGTTCTAATGGAATTAGCACCACAAATAACTGCTTCTATAGATACACAAAAAAATATTTGCCTTGGTTCAATATATTTTTTAACAAATAAAGAGAAATACTCTTCTATTAATTTAAGGGTTATTTTGGCTTTAATTAACTCAAAGTTATTGAATTATTTTTATAGAAAGGTATTTGCGACTACGCATTGGGGATCAAGTTTGAAATATCGGTCTTCTTACTTAGAAAAACTACCCGTAAAACTTTTCGACAAAAAACAAGAACAAAAAATTACTGGTTTGGTGGATCAAATGCTTGAACTTCAAAAGAAATTTCATCATGATAAAATTACTGGAAGAGAAAAAGAACTTCTTGAACAACAAATTAAAAATATTGATTATGAAATAGACCAAGAAGTCTACAAATTATATGGAATTACATCAGAAGAACAAAAAATAATTGAGGCGGATCTGAAATGAACCGCTCACTTATCATTACAACAACCCCAAAACGTTAATTATAAATAACATTTTCTTCTCTAAATCACATGAACATCCAAGAAAACCAACAGAATGCTCCTAAGAAATCTTCTGGTTGGATCATAATCCTTATTTTAATTATCCTGTTAGTTGTTTTTGGTTTTGGGTTTTTTGGAGGAAAACAAGCTCAAAAAGAAGGTTCTGAGTGTAATTTTGGTATTGGAAAAACTTTTTGTTGGGTATGGCAGAAGACTACTTTAGAAACACAATACGACTGTTCTTCTAATGTCTATAACTGCGGAGATTTCACAACTCAAGAAGAAGCTCAAGCCGTGTTTGATTACTGCGGACCTGAAGACATTCATGGCTTAGATAATGATGGTGATGGAGAGGTTTGTGAATCGTTGCCTTAAGAATTAAATATTTTGAATGAATTCAATTTTTGGGTTTTTATTATAAGATTTGCTTTCTTCCACAATTTTTTTTATTTCGGTTCTCTTCCAATCGTTCTTATCGGCAGTTATAACTGTTAAAGGATTTTTTTTGTGCTCTTGAATGGCAGAACTTAAAATACAGCAATCTGCCTTATTATCAATTACTTTATTTAATTCATTGATTAAGATAAAATCTAATTCATCTAAAGTAATTACCTTTCGACTAATCTTATTTTTTGTAAAGTAATTAATATTTTGTTCTAGTAAAAGGACCTCCTTTTTCATGCTAAATAATTCCTGTTGGTATATCTCTCCAAGCTTATGTTTTGATAAAATTTGGTTTAGTTTTATCTTATCTTTTGGAGTAAATTTCCCTAAATTTGGGCGATAAGAAGGGGAAACTGAACATTTTATTACTTCTGAAATTATTTTCTTCTTTCTAAATAATAAGAAGGGGATCTCTTTTTTATCTTGATAATAGGAAATTATGAAAAATTTATTTGATTCTATTAATTTTTTTGTAGATTTATGGTATTTGTCCTTTTCATCATAGTAATAAATAATTATACAAGTATCTAAAAAAAAATCCATTTATTCCTCCATTAAGAAATGCAATAATTTTTTGCTTTTTTCAGAAGTACTCCTTCCAATGTCCTCTGGATTTATTGATTCCAATTCGGATTGCAAGTCTTCTAATCTAGGCACTATATTCAAAAGCTTAGAATTAAGGATGTTTGCCTTCATTTGTAAGAATAATTCTCTTCTGTTTGGTTCTATCCATTTTTCAGAATCATTAAGAAAATACTCTGTAGTTATAGCATCCCACACCAAAAAAAACATTTCTTTAATTTTTTTAAAATACTCCATCCTTTCTTCTTGCTTATTAACGTTCAGTAGGTTAATTGAACAATAGATAAATCTATCAAAAATTTTGAAAGTTTCTTTCAATTCTAAAGGATAATAAGAAGATAATTTTAATAAGGCGGTTTCTAATTTTTTAATTAAATCTCCTTTGGATTTTTTCCACAAGGATATTTCTGTGATTTCCTTTTCTTTGATGTAATAGAATTCCATTCCAGGTTTTTTATACTGGAATAATTTTGCTTTTCTAGATGACATTTTTTTATATTCGTTAATTAATCTAAGTAAGAGAACATTTTGGTTAGGAGTCAAATGAAATATCTTACCTTCTTCTTCGAAAGTTTCTTCATATCTTACTGCAGTAGTTTTTCCATAATGAAAATGCAATGTTGGTAATTCTATTTCTCCATTAGACTCTTCTATTAAGTCCACAGCGATTTTCTGGAGAATTGTTTTTAGGGGAGGAGAATCTACTTTCTCTCTCCAAACTTTGGCTATTTTACATAAAAGAGCATGAGTATTCTCTCTTATTTCTTTAGAAAAAGGAATGCCATAAAAGGCTAAATCATCATATCTCCTATAAACTTTCATTTTTGGAGAAGAAATTATTTCTAAGACTAAATTTTTCTCTTTTAGTTCTTTTAAGAATTTCTCTATTGTTAGCCAATTAGAATTAACAGAATCACTAATTTCTGAAATGGTCTTTGGGCCCGTCTTCAATTGAGACAAAATGATTTCACTTATTTCTTCAGGGGTTTTCTTGACTTTCATTTAGAACTATCACCCCCTCTTTTCATAGAATAATGCAGAATCTTTTATTTATAAATGTTTCTCATAGTTAAAATATGTAATGTCTGACATTATTAGATATAACGTTAAGAAAAGATTTATAAAGGGTGCCCTCATAAATATGAGGGTAAAATGACACGGAAATTTTCAAGAAAAGTGAAAAGGGTTATTGACGGCGATACTGTTGTAGTTAGCAGTCCTGTTCATGGATCCAGATATATAAGACTTGCAGGCAAAGATGCTCCTGAAAAAAGGCAACCAGGATACCAAGCAGCCAAATCAGAACTTAGAAGTAGGATTGGTGGTAAAAGGGTGTGGGTTAAACCTGTAGGAAAATCTTATGGAAGAACCGTGGCACATGTAAGAAAAATGCGGAGAGACAGAAAATGAACCCAATAATTTAAAATGGTAAAAAAATCAAAAAAAGATCCTGAAAAAGAGAAATTGAAAGAAAAATTTTCCAGAATATTTAAAAAAGGGGTCTCCAAACCAAGAGATGTCTTTAAACTAAATAAAATTTATGAAACCATAAAAAATTCAAAAAAACCATTAAGGATAAGAGAAATCTCCGAAACTATAAACATAAAAATAAATACTGTCAGAGACTACATTAAAAAATATTTGGAAGCCAAGTTATATGTAAAAAAAAGTAGGGTTTATACTCCTCCTTATTTAATGGTAGAACCTTATGGTAGTGATCCTGAATTTGTTTATGGAAAAGATAATAAAAATAGTAGAATTGAAGATGAGGTAGGAATCTTACTGAAAAACTCCTTTGGACTGGGAAATTTATTTAGCCAACAATTGAAGTTCATAAAAAATAATAAAATCTATAACTCGAGGTTTTTTAAGGTTTATAATGAACTTGTCGAGGAATTATGGTCAAAGAGCATAACAAAAGTTTCTAAAATGAGGATAGGGAGTGGGGCCAATCGTTATACTATCTGACAATTCAACCCACAAACAACAATATTTTTAAAAGACGGGCTTATGGGCATTTTATGGCACAATGGTATAAAGTAAATGTTTATAGGGCCCACAGGGGTACTGGCAGAAGCGAAAGTGTATTAACATTTTTCCATGCTAATAATGTTTTAGAAATAATTCAGAGATATAAAAGAATGCCTGGGGTAAAGAGAAACATTCGTAAATCTTTTCCAGATATTACTCCATTATCAGAGAAAGAAACAGGAGAGTTAGAAAAAAGGATCATTGCTGAAAAAATTATCCCCTTAGAAAGAGCTAAAAGAACGTGGTATTATTCTGAAAGAAATTAGTTATTTAAATAATCCCAAACAAAACAACAACAATCTTTTTAAAGGGTTAAATTATCAAAGAATTACATGGTATCAAGGAAGAAGAAGGATATGAATGAAAAAATAAAAAGACAAATGGAAGTGCAAAATAGAAAGTTGGAAGAACATGCTTCAAAATATTTATTAACAACTTCGGCAGAGGCTTATGTAGGTTCTGTTGGAAAAGAGTTATCTGATTTTGATTTGAGAGGTGTTGATATCGCTTATATGGGAGGAGGGAATGTAGGAAAAACACGCCCGGGAGATTTAGAAAGAACAATCTTAGAATGCAAAAGGCAAATGATTCAAAAAGCACAAGATTTAGTAGCAGAAGTTGTTGTTGATGTAAGAGCTACAATTTCTTATCATGATTGGCATTATCCACCAGTTTATGTGATGGGAACTGCTTTAATTCCAAAAAAAGAAAAAAATAATTCTTAATCTCCCAAACAACAACAATCTTTTTAAGGAGATGAATTCTGGGGTTTTTAATGAAAAAAAATCTTGAAGAAAGAATCAATAATATACAACTACCATCTTCAAAACCTAATCCTTTTGAAACTCTGACAAAAAGTGAATTCAATGTCCTAGAATTGCTTATTCGGGGTTACTCTGATCAGGAAATTGCTGATATTCGGTATACATCTAGAAATTCTGTAAGGATTCATAAAAAGAGAATATATTCAAAAGGAGGTATACCTGGTAAAGATCCGAATAATAAATGCAGAGAAGCAACCATATTGTATATGATTTACCATCCTAAATCATTTTTAGACTCATATACAAAAGAAGAATTAGAAAACGTAAAACTTATTGATGATTTAACACCAAGACAGTTAAGTGTTCTAGAATATTATATCACGGGCTTTTCTTATAAAAAAATTGCTGACAAACTGAAGATAAGTAAAAACACAGTGAAGAGCTCCCATCTGGTTAACATATTCTATAAGTTATATCTCGAAGAAAAAGAGATTACTAGAAAAAATATAAAAGCAATGAGGTTGTATATATTGCGTTATCCTGAAATAATTCCCTCTTTATATTCCCAGGTAAAACACCTTACTGCAAAGAGTAGGAAGTGCCATTCCAAAAAAGACATAGATATAGAGCTAATTTTATCAAATATTAAACCGAACCAAAACTTAACACCTAGAGAACTTGAAATACTAGATGAACTTATTAAAGACGGGTCTAATAACAAAGAAATTGCATATAGGTTCTTTATTTCTAGAAACACCCTAAGAAGTCATATAAAGAGTATAAATAAAAAGTGGCATATTGCGTTGTCTGGTGTTGGTACTCATGAAGGTAAAGCTATACGAACTGCTAGACAGCAAATATATACAAAAGCTTTAGAAATGTATAAGATAGAGATAGGACCAATTTTATCAAATATTACACCTAGCTCAGATTTAACACCGAGAGAACTTGAAGTACTAGATGGGCTTATTGAAGGAGAGTCTAACAAAGAACTTACAGATAGGTTGTTTATTTCTAAAAACACTCTGAGGACTCATATAAAGAGTATAAATGAAAAGTGGGATATTAAGTGGGAGGGTGTTGGTACTCGTGAAGCTACACGAACTGCTAGACAACAAACATATACAAAAGCTTTAGAAATGCGCAATAATTCAAAGAAATAATTCCTAATCCAAAACCCAAACCACAACAATATTTTTAAAGAGTTAAATTATGGGGTTTTCATGGGACTTGCTTGGCTTGAAGATAAAATAGCTGGTATAATGGAAAAGTATAGAAAAAGTAAAGAAATAAGACTCTCTGCCCCAAGACCTGCTTGTCCTTTTTATGGATTTGCTGCAATACTTCATTTCATGAGGGATTCTGGAGATAACCAATGCGCTTTAAAAATCGAACTTTATGACCCATGTGAAATGGAAATGGCAGGGGATAAACCCATCTGGATTGGATGTCCTCTTAATACAGAAGAAAATAGAAAGGAAATAGAAGGAAATTTAGAAAAAATAAGGGTATTTCCAAGAGAACGTCGTCCTCTAAAAAAAAGATCCTGGCCTGGAATATCTTTAAGGGATTGGATGATATATAGCCAACAGTGATGGTTAAAGAATAACTTTTTTGTTTTATATCTTACAGAAGAATAATTGTTAAAAACCAATAAAATAAAGTAGTGGGATGAAAAGAACTCATATCACTGTAAAAACAACTAATTCTAACACATATCCTAACTTATACAAAAATTTGCCTTATTCTTATGAGATAAATGGTAAAGACTGGCCTGATAAAAAAGAACGTATACTTATAAACATAGCAGGATATCTTGTGCATAATCCATATGGTCTTATTGTTTTCAGAAATAAGCTGCCTGAAAAAGAGGTTTTGGGGAAAACCTTGGACACTTTAATCGACGTACATAATTTTTCTTTAAAGTTATGCATAGGAAGAAAAAAGATGCATGAAGAAGAAAAGGCTTTGGGAATGACTCTGGAAGCTCTAGTTAAAGGACATAATCTTATTTTAAAATTAGGGGCGGGAATAACATTTTTTCGTTTAAGAAGAGCAAGAAAAATTCTTAATGAGATGGCTGAAGAATAAAAGTTCTTTTAACAAAATTATGTGGGCTCTTTAACAGAACTCAATTCCCATGTTCCATTTTCTGGAGAATCAGGATGGGTTTCATATGTTCCGATGCAACTAATTCTCTTTTCAGAAACTTCTATCCATCCAGAATAATCTACTGAATTAGCCCTTGCAACACGAAGCCCATGTCTAGGATTTCCAACATACACTTTCTTAAACTTCATTTTTCCCCCATATTTAATTGTCCCATATATAACTGATTCACCACAAACATCATCTCCTCTTGCAATAAACCTTTCCGATTCTGAATTAAAATAAAGTATATCTACTTCAAACTTAAAATCTTGATTTTTAAATTTTAAAATTTCTTTTGCCTCTACACTTATTTTACTAAGATCTATATCTTCTACTTCTTCTTGTTTAGATCTCTCACTTCTTTTGAAATGTCCTTTAAGAACAAGTTTTTCTATCTGGCTCAAATTATTTGACATTAATCTTGCTTAGATTATTTCTGTTTTTAAAGATTATTGTGATAAAGATAAACTACGGACAATACAGCATATACGAACTTTTTATGAGTAAATTGATAAAAATAAAGAAAAACGTGTTTTAGGGTGGTTTTTCGGGGTTTTTTGATGGTTTTGACCTGTAAGTTCACTTAGATTAACTTAGTTAAAATATAAA
>Ga0209977_10001262_pt1 | contig 11050 bp, 9 predicted proteins | sample SumtaG_2_FD_183113 | JGI IMG/M metagenome (GOLD analysis project Ga0209977, IMG submission 183113) | Deep subsurface microbial communities from Indian Ocean to uncover new lineages of life (NeLLi) - Sumatra_00607 metaG (SPAdes) (version 2) | ecosystem: Environmental > Aquatic > Marine > Oceanic... | reverse complement strand
AGGGCGGTCTAACATGAGGCCAATTCCACCGTCAACTCTGCCAGTGTATCCATTTTCATCGATTAAAGAAAGGTGGATTCTACACGGGGTTGTAACTCTTATTTTTACCATTTTGCTCTAAGATAATAATAAATTTAGAACTATGAATAAGAATTTTTACAATAATTTAAATATATTATAATTTAAAATTTAATAATAATCGCTTTAAAAGCTAGTAAATATTAGAAATCCAAAATTAATAATTCCTCCTACAAATAAGGCTAATGTTATTTCCAGAAGTGAGATTTGAATAGCATATTTCCAGTTCGTTTGTTTTGCAATTAGGATAACTGTCGCAAAACACGGAATATAAAGCATGGAAACCAGACTAAATATTATCATCTGAATTGGCGTTAGCAATTCTATGAGGGGAACATTTAAAGAACTAGCTAAAATCGATAAGAGAACCAAGGTTAACTCTTTTCTTAAGATTCCATATATTAAGAACACGCCAGTTATAGCAGGTAGTCCCAACCATAATACTGTGATAGGGCTTAAGATAACATTTATTGGCTCTAAAGCGTTGAATATTAATAATATTTCTAATATTATCCCGAGTAATAACATTATAGGCATAGCTTTAAATACAAATTCTTTAGTTCGAACCCATGTTTGTTTAAAGATGACAGAGTAATTAGGTACTCGATATTCATGCATTTCCATTATAAGTTCTGTACATTGACCAGGTAGCGTTTTATTCAAGATTCGCCCCACGATAAAAATAACAGAAAAATTAATCAGAAATAATATTAATACCCAATAAAACCCTAAATATCGCCCTACCAAACCTAAAACGACGGTCATTGTCGCAGCGCATGGTACAAGAGAAGTAAGAGCTACGGATATTTTTTTCTCTCTTTCAGTTTCCATTATTCTACATCCCGCGCATGCTGGGACATTACACCCAAATCCTAAAATCATCGGAATAATCGTTTTTCCATGGACTCCAAGTGAGTGCATTACTCTATCCATTAAAAACGCAGCTCTTGGTAAATAACCCGAGTCTTGTAAAATTTCGATTATTAAAAAAAACGGAACTACATAAACTAAAACACCCCCAATAGCACCAACCAACCCTCCTACTCCACCGTCCCAAAAAATCTTAACTAAATTATTATCAGCACCATAATTTATGTAAACAATGTCGCTAAAAATCACGAAAATATTGTCTATAATTTCGGCAAAGAAATCCCCTAAGGAAAAAGTGAAGAAGTAAATCCCAAACATAATTAAAATTAAAATAAGATAGCCAAAAATGGAATGAGTTGTGAGATGGTCGAAAAAATCAGCAAGGGTTCTCCTTTTCCTACTTTTTTTTATCTTAGTTCTGAGGACTAAATCTATAATTTTCTTAATATTGCTGTAAATTTCTGATGATATAATTGTATTAATATCTTCGCCGTGTATACTTTCAAGCTCCTTTCGATATTTTTGAGATAATTCGATAATTACTTTTCCTTCTTCATTGTCCGTAAATATATTTATAACCTCACTATCTCTTTCCAATAGTTTTATCGCTAAAAACCTTGAGGGGTAATTACATGACGAAAATATTTGTTTATAACTGTTTATCTTTTCAATTAAGCTTAAGATTTTTAATTCTACTTCTTTTCCGAAAGATGTTATCTGATGCAATTCTGGAAAGGTGAAACTTTTTTTCAGTATTCCCTTAGATTCTCTTCTTTTGAGAACATGCTCTACACGATAATAATGGAGACCACGATGCTTAGATTCTATTGATCGTTTTCTTCTAGAATGAGGGCGAGGGCGATTTTGATACTTAGATTCTATTAAACGTTTTCCTCTAGAATGGTGGTGAGGGCGACGATACGCTACCAGCTCAATTGCCTCTTCTAATAGTTGATGGACCCCCGTTCCATGAACTGCTACCACAGGAAGAACAGGTAATTTAAAAATCCGTTCTAGTTCTTTAAAATTTAAATCAATGTTCCTTCTTCGTAATATATCCATCTGATTTATAGCCAGAATCATCGGTACTTTTAATTCTAACAATTGAAATGTAAAAAATAGATTTCGCTCTAAATTTGTAGCATCGATAACATTTATGATAATATCGACTTCTTCGGATATAACAAATTCTCTACTTACTATTTCTTCTAAGGAGTAAGTTGAAAGAGAGTATATTCCGGGTAAATCTACAATATTAAAATGATACCCTAAAAATTCTAAACGCCCTTCCATTCGTTCAACGGTTTTTCCAGGCCAATTTCCAATTGTTTGACTAAGGCCGGTAAGTTGATTAAAAATTACGGATTTGCCAACGTTTGGATTGCCTGCCAGAGCGATGTTTATAGTGTCTTTGAAATTTAGTTCATTTTTAGATTTATTCTTGGGCGAATGACAACTCATTATTAACACGCTGTTCTTATTGTAAGATAAATTACAATTTTAAATGATTTTTACCTTAATTTGTAACCAAAATTAGGTTAAACAAGCTCCATTACATTCCACTATAATTTTAGAAGCCAAGCCCCTACCTATTACTAACGAAGAGCCTTTTACGATTATTTCTAATGGTCCCTTGAAAGGTGCATTTTTAGTTTTTTTTATTTTTACACCCGGAACAAGGCCTAGATTAGCAAGTCGCGTCTTTGCATTACGACCCGCATTTACACGTAGTACAACAACTTCTTCCCCCTTCTCACATTCAGTTAAGCATTTCGTGAGAGAAGCGTTAATATTTTTATTTGTTTTACTATTATTTGATTTTTTAGACATTTTAATTCAATAGTATTATAATCACTATTGTCAATTAAAATATAATTCAACTCAATTTAAATATTTTAGTTATAATTAATTAAGCATAAAAAATCTTTTTAAATTAGATTGGCAGCTTTGAATTCTTCGAAATTAATAGTTAAACCTATATATATTAAATAATTCATAAGAGATATATCATTATTGGCTTTAGTTTTTAATAAAGTTATGAAATTGATTATTTTTTTAAAAGTAATAAAGGAATTTTATTCATTAAGCATTTAGAAAATTCTCAATAATGTGACCAATTCTTCGACAATCAGTACAAAAAGTGGATTCTCACCAAAAATTTTTTTGCTTATTATTTCTATCATTCTTATAAGCACGATAATTGATTTATTAATAATCTATTTTTGAAAACTATTAAAAGGTGTTAATTTTTGAGTGATTTAGAAGGGTTAACAAGAAGATTAATAACGCAAAATAAAACTGATGAAGAAATCCTTAAAAGATTAGTTCAAGAATACATTGATTTTAAGGACATCAACAAAGAGTCGGCGTATACGCTGGCAAGCGCTATATTAACAGAATGTAAAAAAAGTGATATCTCAAAAATATCAGAACCGTTTATTAAAGAATTATTAGATATCAACATGGCAAATGTGAGCATAGGAAAACAAGGAGTTGGTTGTCGAGGAGTAGGTGACTTTTTTGTTCATAAATTACTTGCTGAATTATCAGAAACTAAAAAAAAACCATTTTTATCTCCAACATCTCTAGATGATGCGGGAGCAGTTAATTTATCTGACATGAGTAATTTTAATGGAACTGATAATATTATTATTGTCTCAAAAATGGAGGGAATCCATAGTCGCCTTAGTGATTTTCCGTTCGTTTGTGGTTTTCATGTTACTCGAGCGTGCTTGCGAGATTTGTACGTAAAGGGAGCAGAGCCAATTTCCATTATGATTGATGTCCATTTAGCCGATGACGCAGATGTAGGAAAATTATTTGATTTTATGGCGGGAATTTCCGCAGTTGCCGAGATATCAGGTGTACCAATAACTGCTGGTTCGACCTTAAGGATTGGGGGAGATATGGTTATCGGAAATAGATTAGTGGGCGGAATTAGTGCGGTTGGTGTTGCTCGAAACAAATTATTGGCTAGGCGCAACATTCAGGTTGGAGATAAAATCTTAATGACTGAGGGTGCTGGAGGTGGAACTATAACGACAACAGCCATATACTCGGGAAACCATAATGTCGTAAACGAAACGATGAATGTAAAATTCCTAGAGGCTTGTAATGTCTTGCTAAAAAAAGAATATCTTAAAGACATAAGGGCAATGTGTGATGTTACAAATGGGGGTCTTAGAGGAGATTTATACGAAATAAACTACGAAGCAAAATCAGGCGTAACAATTTATGAGCAACACGTACGAGAACTTGTTAATCCAGTAGTTCTTGAGTTATTAGAAAAGGTGGGAGTTGATTATTTAGGTGTATCGCTAGATGCGCTTTTAATTTATTGCTCAGACGGTATATCGGAACAAATAATCAGTGATTTGGCATCAATAAATATTAAATGCGCAGAAATCGGTTATGTTGACAATTCTAATCAAGTAAATTTGATTTACGAAGGAGAAGTGAAAAAATCAATTCTTCCTAAATTTCGAGAATCTGCTTACACTAAAATTAAACAAGAAATAGGGGAAGAAACTCCTGAAATGAAGTTAGAAATGGAGAGAAAAATTGAAAAAGCAGCTACAGAAGCTTTGAAAAAAAGACAAAAAATTATTGATTACATTAAAAAACAAAGTATCTCGAATGTATAAAGCTTCATTATACCTTATAATTCAGTCTTCTTCATTAAAAGTAAGAACTTCGTTTAGTGATCCAGACCTAAATCCTTCTAAATCAATCGTAATGTAGCAAAATCCTAATTGTTTGAATTTAGTTTTAATTTTTTCAATGTTTTCATTCGTCATAACCTTCATAATGTCTTCGGGCATCAGCTCAATTCGAGCTAATTTTCCTTCGTGTAATCTAACTCGTAATTGGTTTAAATCGTATGTACTTCTCAAGAAACTTTCAGCCTCTCTAATCATATCTAATTTTTCCTCGTTGATATCTTGATCGTAGGGTATACGCGACGAAAAACACGCCATTGAAGGTTTCGACTGCACTTCTAAGTTAAAATATTTACATATCTCTCTAATCTCTTGTTTGTTAATCTTGAAATCTATATAAGGAGTAGCAATATTCAATTCTTTCAAAGCTTGCATTCCGGGTCTATAATCTGATAAATCGTCTACATTTGACCCATCTAATATCATATCAAAATTCTTTTCTTCCTTAATTTTTATGATATCCTCGTATAAGCCTGTTTTACAAATATAACACCGATTTTTAGGATTAGTCCTAAATTTTTCATCCTTTAAGGGATCACGCTCAATAATCAAGTGAGTTATGCTGTGCTTTTTTGCAAATTCACTAGTTAATCTAATTTCATCGTCTGGATAAAGGATTGATTTTTCTGTTACAAGTAATGCTTTTTTAGCGTACTTATTTGAAAGAAACGCTAATAAGCTACTGTCAACACCCCCAGAAAATGCAACTATTACTTTTTTATTTCTTAAAAAGGATATAAGGTTCTCAAACTTAGTTCTCAGATTCTTAGATAAATCCATCGTTATTCTAATTCCTTAGAAAACATGGCGAGTAATAAATTTTTATTTTAAAAAATATAAGGAATACCTAGATTTATATACTGTGTTTAATATAGTATTCATAAGACACTATAAAATAAATACTATTGAAAAAAGGTGCAACAAAAATTGATTAAAAAAGTAAAAGGAATGGACACTGAGTTCCAAGAATATGCTTCTAAGTTTGAATCCGAAATAAATCGAGGTATATCAACTCTTAGTATATTGTCTATTATCAATCAATATGCAGAAAGCGGGGTACATGGATATCAAATCTCGAAAGATCTTCAAGAACAAACACAGAAAATGTTAATAATCGAAGAAGGTACGCTTTATCCTATATTAAGAAAACTTGAAGGCGATAGAATAATAAAATCTGAAAGAGAAGAAGAAGGAAGAAAGAGAAAATTCTACTACATTACAATTTATGGAGAAAAAATATACAATTATTTATCAGGGTTTTATTCGAAACTCACTGAAGCAATCGCACCATTATTTGATGTAAGTGTTCATTTAAAACAAAACAAATATATATATTGCCCCGCATGCGCTAATAAAATTGATCTACAGAATATCAAGGCCAAATATTGCGATGTATGTGGGTATTATATTGAAAAAGAATTAGATGAAAGAGGTTTAATAAAATGAATGAAAACAATATGAATTATTCCGTTAGAGAATATATACGAGAAGTTGAGAAGAGACTTCCCGAATGGCTTAAAAATAAGAAAGAACATAAGGAAATTTTGGCTGATTTAGAAGAACACATATGGAGTAAAGCAGCAGAATTATCAGAAACTGGTCAACCAGACAGAAAATCTGTTAATCTAGCAATAGAGCATATGGGTACTCCACAAACTATCGCCAAAGAATATAAACGGCGTGGAGAGCCTAAATATTATATAACGAAAGAACTTTGGCCATATTACACGAAAGCGCTGGGTGCAGTTTTTGCTGTTATTGTTACCTTGGTTATAATTGGGTTAATAGTGACTTTTTTCACAGGAGGAGGCTCATTTGAAACATTAATAGGAGGTCTTTTTAATGGAATTCAAACAGGACTTCTCCTCGCTTTTGCAATTGTTACTATAATTTTCGTAGCTCTATCCATGGAGGGATATTTTCCCGAAGATTTTAAGTCCAAAAAAGAGCTAAAACTAATGAAAAAATTAAGGGAACAAGAACTTGAGGAAGGAGTCGTTCCTTCTAAAACTCTAAAGCAACCCTTAAAACCTTTCATTAAGCCAGGAGGAGTGATTGTTGGTGGAGGTATCGCTTTGATATTTGGTATTGTGCTTTTATCCCAACCTTTCCCTACATACATGTTTTTTCCAGATTTCTTAAATCTTTTAAGAATTTATGGAGTAATTGCAATGCTCGAAGGTTCTTTAGATATATCTCGGGGAATAATTGGAAATCGTCGACCTGCGACGCACCAGGTGTTGCACGCATTAATGATTCCTCTCAAACTTTCAGTAATCCCACTGTTTGGTATCTTAATGAATCACCCTGAAATTTTTCCATGGTTTTCAGAACCGTGGACGCATGTTGGGATTCCTGTGGAGTCTTATGGTTTTTACAGAGGAATTATAAGCCTTATTATTGCGATTACATTCCTAACAACAATCGAAAACATCTACAACATCATTAAGATCCAGAAATATAAATAATAAATAATTATTTTTTATTTTTATTTTTTTTAATTTACTCTAGTTAATTGAACTTTTTTTTATATTTTATATTTTTTTATTAGTGTCTTTACGCAGTGATTAAAGAATCAAAATCTAGATTCAAATAATTCATAATTCTCATGAATAATTCAATTAATAATTATTAGTTATGACTAATTTTTCAGAATTTATTCTATTATTACTATCAATATTTTTACGGTTATTAATAAATAATTTGATGAAAATTTGAAGGTTTAATATTATAATTAATAAATTTTTATGTATCAGTAGTTTGTGATATATTACTAATAAATAAAAATAAATAAATGGAGAATATAAAAATGCCAAATATTATTGAGGTGGCCAGTAAAGAAGGTGGCTTTTCTACTCTTTTAAAAGCAGCCAAGGTTGCTGGTCTTGTAGATACTTTGTCTAATGATGGACCATTTACTCTTTTTGCTCCCACGGATGATGCATTTTCTAAGATTCCTTCTGAAACATTAAAAGAATTACTGAATGAACCGGAGAAACTCAAAAAGATTCTTGAATTCCATGTAGTTAAGGGTAAAATAATGACAAGTGCAGCAAAAGACATGACAGAACCTATGGAAGTAGAAACACTAAATGGTAAGAAACTTAAATTGGATCCTTTTAAACATCTTATCAATGATGAAGCACAATTCGTTAAGCCTGATGTTGAAGCTGATAATGGTGTCATTCATATCATTGACACGGTTCTAATGCCCTCTTAGATGAACCTAAGTAATTATCAAGGTCTTAATATATTATTTTTTTTTGTTTTTTATTATTTGTTTTATTGAAATTGTGTAATATTAGTTATAATTGCCTTGACTATACTCTTTAACTTTACTAACCAAAAATAAAAAAAAGAAATGAAGGCTTTAATACGCCTTTAATTTAGAATATCTACTTACTTTAACGAATTTCCCTATCATTCCACCAATGATGCCGATAATAATTACAATTATAACCCAGAAATAAACGATATATGTAATATTTGATGGATCAGAGGGAATAATTGGAATATTGCCTCCAGAAAACAACGAAATCGGGAATATTCCTGGCTGGTTAAGAAGCAACAAAAACACAGGAATGTAAGAAAGGTTATAAATTGCCCCTATTATCAAAAAGGCTTGTTGTCCCGTATAGTTATTTACTCCAATTACAAGTCGGATTAAATCAAACAACCCAGTTACAAAAATTAAAAATCCTAACAATTTAAGCCAATCGAGGAAAGCTGGTAGCATTAATCCCGTGACTGAAAAAGGTTGTAAAATCAATAACAAGCCAAAAATTATGCCCGCGGAGGTTCCAAAGATTAGCTCGCCTATTGTAACTGGTTGAGTTTTTTTGAATAACCTCTTTTGTTTTGCGTCTTCTAATTTTTGCTTTCTTAATGCTTTTGCTTCCTCTAATTTTTGTGTTCGAAGTAATTTGGCTTCAGCTCGCCTATCTTCTCTTATAGCTTTGCTTTCAGCTATTTTTTCTTCTATTCGAGCCTTAGCTGCTGCTAATTTTTCTCTTCCAAGCATTCTAGCTTCTTCTATGTGTTGTTTCGTGTATGCTCTTGTTTCTGCCATAGATTCTTCAGTAAAACTGAATGGAAAAATAATAGCTAAGCGTTTAGGGATTATTCCAAAATCTTCGGGTAAAAATCCTTCCATAGAAAAGTACACAAATACTACTGTAATTACCATAGCCGCGATTAAACATCCGATCCAAATTCCAGAAAGCATCCCACCTATCACTTCAAACCAGACTCTAAACAAGAACTGAAACACCCCGACTATAATATTGATAAAAATGATTACACCAAAGAAGAAGAACAAGGTTCTTAAGTAGAAATCAAAAAGTTCTTGTGTTAGATAGAATTTAGGTGTACCTCGACGTTTGTACAATTTAGCTATGCTTTCAGGTGTACCCATTCGCCCTATGGCTTCTTTTATAGCTGCGTCAGTTAATTCTTCTCCTCCGGATATCGCTCTTGCCTCACCGTATAGCTGTGCTTCTAAATCGTCTAACACGTTTTTTAATTCTTCTTCCTTCCATTTTAACCACTCGGGTAGTTTTTGTTTCACCGAATTCAGATAATTTTTTATTAGTTTATTCTCAGATTCACTCATGATACTCATTTTTTTAATTAATTATATTATTACTAATGTTAATATTAAAAAATGGAGATTATCTATTAAAAAAAATGGAGACCAATTTTCAAGTTATAAGTAATCTTTAATTTTTTAAAATTAGGTTTAATATCACTTAAAAATAGGAGGTTAACACTAGAAATATGGGGAAAAATTCATTGCTTTCTAATGAAAAAGCAAGGAGGAGACAATTTGGTCTACATCTAACTTCTATTGATATTTTCTATAAGTATATAGTTCCTGAAATTAAGGAACTCTTAAAAAATTACCTATGGGTCGATCTCTATGCCGGCGAGGGTAATTTGATTTTACCAATATTAAATGAAATTCCAACTGGAGATCGGGAGTCTTTTTTCCAAAGCCATATTTTTTTATTTGATGTCCAAGAAGATATGGTTCAAGAGTGTATAAAAAATGCAGAAATATACGGGATTTCGAGGGAAATTGCGGAACAAAATATCAAAACGCGCGATAATCTTGAAAGTTTTCCACAGATTTTAAAACAACAAAAATACCCCATATTTCACATTACTAATCCACCTTACCTATACTTAGGCTATATTAGGAAGCACGTTGAAACTCAGAAATATCTATACTATTTTGAAAAAGAAAACGAAGGTTATCAAGATTTATATCAAATTGCGATGATGAGTGACTTACGCAGCAAAATTGAGAATTTGATTTATGTCATTCCGACTAATTTCTTATATGGCGCTTCTGTTTCTAACAAATTTCGATTAGATTTCTTAAAGCATTATAAAATTACTAAAATGATTATATTTGAAACTTCGATGTTCGAATTTACTGGTACAAACATATGCATAAGTTTTTTTAAAAGAAAATCAATTTCAAAAGATGAACCTCAATCCTTTGAAGGCTTAAAATTTAAAAACAAAAACAGATTTGTAAAGAGAGAATATTATTTAAAACCGAGATACAAATACCGCGCGGGTTCTGAATTCGAAGAATTTATAGAAGAAAATCGTTTTGAAAATCCTTTAAAAGTAAGTTACTATCTGCAAAAAGAAGAAGTCCTTAATAATCCCGGTCCCGTTGAAATTAAGGTTATTGATGCTAACAAATATGAAAATAATCAGTATAAAAAACGGGTTATTAGTGTAAGTGATAAATTAGAAAAAAAGCTAATTAATAATATACTTTACGCTCGGACTGTTGATACTGGTTCTATTGATGGACGAACAGGATTAGGTATTATTAAGGAACACTTTGGAGTTGACGGAATATTTGTTTCAGGAAACACTTATAGAACTCATCCCATTCAGATTTTTCTCGAGCCTGAGCTTGCGTATAAAGATCAAATTCTATTAAGGAATTACTTTAATACAATTCTAGAATATTTTAGGGAGAAATTGGATAGTGAGTTTTTAACTACTTATAAGTATTCCAAAGCAGACTATACGAGAAAATATCTAGGGTTAACTCAAGTTAGGGGGTTGATTGAGACATATCCATATGAACTTAAGGAAGAAAATAAAGAAATGCTGATATCTTTTATTAAAAACAACGAAATTGACAGGATATTTAAATTAATCTTTTTGACTAGGAACTAAAAGTAGAGGTGCTGTCTTTTAATATATTAACCTATACTTGCGAACAAGAAAGATATTAGACCAATAAGCATCCCAATTTTTAGCAATAAGCTGATTTTTTTTAAATCTCCTTTTTCTAATTTTGAAGTAAGCATTAAAACCAAAGTGTAAGCAACTTCAATTATCCCTAAAACCATAAA
>Ga0209977_10001261_pt1 | contig 11050 bp, 8 predicted proteins | sample SumtaG_2_FD_183113 | JGI IMG/M metagenome (GOLD analysis project Ga0209977, IMG submission 183113) | Deep subsurface microbial communities from Indian Ocean to uncover new lineages of life (NeLLi) - Sumatra_00607 metaG (SPAdes) (version 2) | ecosystem: Environmental > Aquatic > Marine > Oceanic... | reverse complement strand
ATCCACTCTGCAGCAAGAGTTATTCTTTCTTGAAATGAATTTATGCAATCAGTGTTTTTGGATACCATCGTTAATCTTTAAATATAATAGAAATGGCTTTAGAACAATAAAAACATCGGTTGTAAAAGTAGTAAGGTAGATTTACATTTAAACTAAATCACTTATGAGTAATCATATTATAATTGAAAATAAATTTTATTTGTTCAATTTATCAGAAAATGTTCTTGTATGAATAAAGGAATTTTACCTCTGAAATAACTTATTACTTTTAATTTGAAAAACAATTATTATTCCTAAATGAAACTCAAAAAGATCCTAAAGTAGCTTAAAAATTGGAGAGTCTTAATGGTTGAGAGTAAATTAATGACCTTAGAAGAAGCAGTTTCAACTTATGTAAATGATGGAGATATTGTTGGGATTGGAGGCCTTTCGTTTTGGAGAAAGGCAATCAGCGCATGTCGGGAGATAATTCGGCAAAATAAAAAAGATTTAACAGTATGTACATTCGTCGGAGGAATTGATGTTGATATGCTTATCGCTGGTAGATGCATATCAGAAGTAAAGAGTTGTTTCGTGGGTATGGAGATTTTTGGCATGGCACCACACTATAGAAAAGCAGTAGAGTCGGGTTCAATAAAGATTTCTGAGGAAAGTGAAGCAACTATTGGTTTAGGATTAAGAGCTTCTTACTTGAAAGTTCCATTCATGCCTTTAAAAGGAATCATTGGAACCGATATGCCAAAAGTAAGGAAGGATATAAAGCAAATTGAAGATCCTCTTGGCTCGGGAACTCAGATTATGGCTGTTCCGAAGATTGATCTAGATGTGGCAATTTTACATGTACCATATGCTGATGAATTCGGAAACGGAAATATCCCAGGTGCTGTGTGGATGGATGCGGATATGGCAAAGACCGCAAAAAAAACAATTATTATCTGTGAAAAATTAGTGGAAACTGAAGACATTCGCTATTTACCAGGGAAAGCGCAATTACCTATGCAAACTACCAATGCTGTTGTGAAAAAACCTTTTGGAGCACATCCAACCTCATGCTACCCTTTTTACACATTTGATCCGCTTCATATTCAATGCTATTTAAAAACAAATTTTGAAGAATATAAAAAGAAATTCATAACAAATAAAACTGCTGCTCAATATTTGGAAGAAGCAGGTGGAGTACAAACTATTTATAATATTCTATTGTAAGAGGGAAAGATAATGAGTGAATATTCGAAAGATTATACTGTAGATGAATTGATGACTGTCTTAATGGCAAGGGAAGTTAGAAATGATGATGTGATGATCGTAGGAGTTGCAACTCCAATGGTATGGGCTGCTTTCACTTTAGCAAAAGTAACACATGCACCTGATGCAATTTACCATTACATTATGGGAAATACATTTGTTATGGAGCCTCGGCAGGTTAGTTTACTCTATCTTGAAATGAACACAGCGAGAGCTTATAGACTTCAAGACAGTGTAGAATGTACATTGGAATCACTTCCTTCTGATAAGTTAACGACAATCGAATTCTTTAGGCCAGCTCAGATCGATCGATATGGAAATACAAATAATATATGTATTGGAGATTGGGACAAACCAAAAATAAGGCTTCCAGGGGCTGCGGGTATACTTGATTTTAGCATGTTTTATGCTCGTGGGTCTTTCCTCTATACACCACGACATGACACACGAACTTTTGTTGAAAAACTTGATTTTATTTCTGGTGTAGGATTCCCCGACGGAAAACCGTCCATATGTGGTGGTTCAGGACCTCAATGTGTTATAACTAATCTTGCTTATTTAGATTTTGATGATGATACTAAAAGCATGAGATTAGGATCACTTCATCCTGGTGTTAACCTTGAAACTCTTAAAGATTCAACAGGATTTGAATTAATCATCCCAAACAAGTTGAAGGAAACAGGACCACCGACGGTTTCTGAAATCACTCTTTTGAGAGAAAAGGTGGATCCATTAAATATTAGAAAATTAGAGGTATTATCTGGTAAAGAACGTGAAGAACTATTGAATAAGGTTATTGAAATTGAACTTAGAAGGGAAAATAAATACCCCAAATTATTAGTTTAAAGGAGTTAAACCTTTTCTATTATGATTAAAATAACGCTGTAGTTCCGTGCTTCCGAGCCTCTTTAACAAGTTTTAGAAATCGATCTGGTGAGATGTTTGGCAATAGATCAAACCCGTTCACTCCAGATAATGCAAGTTCTGCTCCTAGAGTTTCCACAAGGTTATTGCAATCTCTAGATAAATAGACATTCTGATTACCAAACTCATTCTTGAGTTTTTCGCCCACTTCATCAACTGCGCAATACCCAACCACGAGTCCTTTCTTATATCCTTCTTCTTTTAACTGCTCTACGAGATTATCATCATGACCCTTACCCATGATTATGAACCAACCGCCCTTGAATTTTTCTGGAACATCATAAGCACATAGTTGCAAGCAATTTAACGTATTATTTTGACAACCTTCTATACACAACAAATCTTTACCCTTTACAATTTTGACGTCCTCTGGAAATTGCTGTATTAAATCCCACTCATATTTCTCCTTATAATCATCTAAATTCTTTCCAATCACGTTGATGTTACTCAAAATCCCTTCACCGAGTCCTCTTTCATTAGCTATTTTAAGATGTGGAACTTCATCTAGTGTCATTCCAAATATTCTTGCTCCTACAACATCAACGGCTAGTGTATCTCTCCCTCCTATAAGAATATCGAACCTAATGATTTGTCTATCATTAAAAGCTATAGGAGGATAATGTCCATGAATAGTACCGGTTATACCGTCAATAATTGTTACATCGGGACGAATATACTCAAATACATCCACCAGTTTAGAATGTAAATTGAAATTGTGATCCTTGCCACGATCCTCGTGTTGTGGATAACCCCATTGATTTTTAATACCAAGGGTTACTCTTGTCATACAATGAGTTTTAAGTTTTGGTAAATTTATATAGGTATACTTATCTCTATTTTCTATTATCTTAACTATTGTTTCCGGCAATCTAAATGTTTTTAAATTATATCCCTTAGGATCATCTTTCACTGAAGCCTTCCCCTTGAACTCAAATGTTTTTGTATCTTCTTCGTCTAGATATATTATATTTGCTCCTAATTTTTCGCAAATCTCCTTATACCCCGTCACTGCAAAGACAACTCTGGTAACAGCACATTGGGATGCATTTTCCATTACATGAATTTTTCCCCCTTTATTTTTAAGATATTCTATCACAGCTTCTAAAACTTCAGGTGATGTATGAACATGTGGATAAATGTTTATCCCATTAACTTTAATATAAATATCTTTTGAACTTTTTATTTCGAGCCCATCTTTTTCGAGATTAGAAAAAATCTCCTCAACAGCCTTTTTTACTCCTTTTTTCGTATCAGAAATAAAAACTTTAGTCATTATCTTTCCATCTCAAACTTAAGATTTAATTGAATAATATTAAAATACTTTAATCTTAAAAGAATAAAAAACCTTTCTCGAAAATTGTTTAAAAAAAAGTTGAAAATGTTATGGATCTAAATAAAATCAAGCTCATGTACGAGGAAAACAGAGTTGTCTTCATCATTCATTAGCTCCCTATAGTGAGTCAATTATAAGCTCGGCAATATCCTTCAATTCAAGCCCTTTTTCTCCTGCATCCTTGGAGAAGGATTCTTTACATAGGGGGCAAGCAGAAACAAGGATATCAGCTTTCACGAAGGCGGCTTCATCAGTAATCCTGCTCCCCATTTTATTAGCCTGTTCTGGATTGGTGAGTTTGTATCCTCCTCCAGACCCACAGCAGAGAGCTTTCTCACGTGTAGCGAACATCTCAAGAATATCAGATTCAGAAACCTGCTTGAGAACCTCTCGAGGAGCATCATAAATTTTCATGTCTCGACCCAAGTGACAAGGATCGTGATAGGTCAGTTTTTTCGTGATAGGCTTCTTTAACTTTAATCTCCCCTCATCAAGCAATTTCCTGATGAATACTGTGTGATGCAAGACTTCCACATCGAGTTTTGTCCCCCACTTTGGATATTCAAGATCTAAGGCTCTTGCACATCCAGGACAGGAAGCAATTACAGTCTTGACGCCAGTTGCTGTTATAAACTTCGCATTATGCTCGGACATCTCCCTAGCTCTATCCCTGAGACCTAGTTGATATGCAGGAAGACCACAACACCATTCTTCTCCTTTTAGAACAGTATAATTCACTCCCGCAGCTTCAAGGATTTTGATCATAGCTTTTGGAATCTCTTGTCTATCATAACCGCTGAGACACCCTATGAAATAGATAACCTCTGCATCATTGACACTGCTACCAGCTAGGGGAATGCCATTGAAGCGTTCACCCAATGGTTTTCCATAAGCATTTTTGAGATTGTTCAGACTCTCATCGACTCTTACAACACTATCAGGTGCTAATCCTTGATTCACAACATCTGCTCTTGCTGTGGTCATGATTGTAGAGATGTCTTGTTTAGATGCGCACCATTCTCTACAAAGTCCGCAAAGGCTACAATGATATATTGTTTCAGCAGAAGATTCATCCCAATCCAAAAATCCTCTACGCACTAATTCAACAAGATGGACTCTGGGCTCAGGAGCATCCTCCTCTCGTCGTGTATAATGATGTGTTGTACATGTTGCTTTGCACATCATGCAATGTAGGCAATACCAAATCTCATCTTGAATGTTATTAGTAAGATAGTCTTTCTCAGTCATTTATTTCACCTCAAAACCTAGATTACCAGGATTCATGATATTATTAGGATCAAGAGCATTCTTGATGGCACGAATAGCCTCGAATCCCCCTTTGCCCCATTGTCTTGGCATCTGCATAGCATAAATCCTACCTACTCCATGATGGTGCTGAAAAGCTCCACCATATTTGTAAACAGGCTCTAAACAAATGGCTTGAGCCTTAAAGTATGCCTTTGCTAACTCCGCGGGATCATCTGGCAAATCCCAGATGTATACCATTGGATACATCATCGTCGCAGTTTTATACCAATGCGAGAAGTGTCCATAAAGGATTGACTTAGGATAGGCTTTCTTGAGTGCTTCACTGGTTTCTTTCCAAATTTGACTGATGTATTTCATAGGTACTATATAATCAAAAACTCCTCCTGTATAGGGAGTATCATCGGAGAAGAACTCTGATTGTCTTGTTGGTCTACCAAATCCCTTATAGTAATCATCGAGACTATGATCCCACCAAAATTGTCCCTCAGCAAATCCAAGATCTGTAGCTCCATGTTGCTGAAGGATTTTCAATGCCCATTGATTCAAAAGATCTACGAGCTCTTCTTTTCCATCGAATCCTAAGATTAGGTAACAGCAACCTGGCATGCTCTCCAGTTTTTCTCTAGAGGGTGGTGTCACAAGATGATACTTGAATAACTGACTGTTAGTTTCGATAGGATCATACAATCGAGCCATACATGGATTAAGATCCTCCTGCATAATCTTCCTCATTGCTTCGAACCCACTATCGAGGTCTGGTAAAAGAAAAGATTTGAATGTCCGCTTCTCAGGTTTCGGGTATATTTTGAGAGTGACTTCTGTGGTAACTCCAAGTGTGCCCCCCATCCCAATGAAAAGGTTATTCAGGTCAGGACCAACAGCGTGAGCAGGGACTTTCGGTGTATCAATCAACTTACCATTTGGCAGTACAACCTTCATGCCAAGAACCATTTTCTCTATCTTTCCATATTTCGTCGACAACCGACCTGCCGAACGATCTCCAATAAAACCACCAATACATGAACAAAAATAGGAGGCGGGGTAGTGTTCAAGTTCAAAGCCTCTTTTATTCAACTCATTTTCTAAGTCGAACACATAGATCCCTGCTTCAACTGTCACTGTATGAGATATCTCGTCAATGTCAATAATTCGGTCTAATTTTTTCAAATCTAGAATGATACCACCAGAAGGCGCTGTGATTCCGAGGCCACTTCCCCCAGCGAAGGGTACTATGGGGATGATGTATTGATTTGCTAGCTTGACTATCTCCTGTACTTCCTCTGTTGTTTCAGGATAGACGGCAAAGTCAGCCATTACAATTACGTACATACCCTTTGCTACTGTGGTACGTCTTAGAGGAATTCCTCCAGGCAGTTGTGAGTAGTGGTAGGAGAGTAATTGTGATTCTTCAGTGACAACATCCTCTTTACCAACTATCTTCGATAGCGCCGTATGAATTTCTAAACGCTTCTCTTCAAGCTCAGGTCTCCTCCTCATATATGATGTGAATGAAAGCTTGAGCTTGTCTTTCTCAATTGTCTTGTAAAACATCAATTGTCTCTTTCTTTTTGATTTTATTCGAATTTAAATTCAAGTATAAAAGGTAATAATCCTTCTTAAAAAAAAATTTTGGATTATTGAAAGTCCTGCTTTTAATATTAGAGATTTGGATACTGGAAAGGAATTTGCAGATAAAAATAAAGATTTAATTGACAAGTAAATTTTAAGAAAAAAAATAGACTTTTTGATTCTTCTATTCCAATCCTAACTCTACAATTAATTCTTTTGTAGAATAAATCTTTATTTCAAATTGTTCTTTAAAATGTTTATCGTCAGTCCATATTCCATTATTCTTGAAGGATAAGGCGACTGCTATGAATGGAATATCTTTCTTATCAATATTACCAATAATTTCTTTGGCTTTAATTAATTTGTCCGAGTACTCATTAATAGGAACAAGATAAATATTCTCAAGAATATCTTTTAATAATTGTTTGAATTTAAGTTTTTCAAGTCCAGTTTTATTTATAAGATACTCTTCGTATTTCTTTAGTTCAATTAGGAAGAAGTCGGGGATGTAAAATTCATAATCTGGATACAATAAAATTTTTCTAGTTATTGAATCTTTCATTATTCCAGAAAAAAAGACATTAGTATCTAAAATTAACTTCATTCTTCGATATTCTCTAAGTAAAGTTTATGTCTTTCCCACATTTTTTGTTTAATATCATCCCCCATCTTTTCAGCGTCTTCTAATGTTACTGTGCTGTTTGATAATAATTTATCTGTAACCTCAAGCTTCTGTAAATATTTTTTTACAGCGCTTTTTGCCACTCTTTCCCAATCAATTTCAGGATATTTCTTCATTCTTTCTATTAGATGTTCTGAAATGGAAAATTTAATATCTGTCATATTTATTCTATAAATTTAATAGATAATCAACTTTAAATTTTTTTGCTTGATTTTTATTATTTTTCAGTAATTATATCTTTAATATAATTCTAAAGAATTCATTTTTAGATCTTTTTTTTCAGCTACCAATAAATGGGGTAATGTTAGCTTCATGGATCCCGTTGCTGATATATATATTCTAATATCCTTTAAAATTGCAGTAACACATTATAGAAAATTTCATTAAATAAAATCTTGAATTGAACGTCTAACTCAGTTTAAAAATAAAATTAATGGTAAAAAAAGCCCTTCATTCTTCTACAGTCCGTGTTCCGTTCGAGCGATGATACTGTCTTGAACCAGTTTGTGCAGATCCACAAACCGGGCATTGTATCCAGCCACCTTGACCACAAGGTCCTTATACTTTTCAGGCTCTTTTTGAGCAGCTTTCAGTGTCTCAGCAGAAACGACGTTAATCTGAATGTGGTCGACCTTTTGATCTACAAATACGCGGATAAGGTCTGCCAACCTTTTAATACCATCTTCGGTATCAAAAACAATTGGATCTAGCTTCATATTCAGTGATTGACCAAGGGAAAGTTCTGCGTTATTGATTTTTCCTACGGACTTGAGAACAGATGTAGGACCATTCATATCACTCCCTGTTGTTGGAGAGACCCCGTCTGAAACGGGTTCTCCAGACTTTCTTCCTGAGGGAAGCGCTCCCACCATTAGGCCGTGTGGCACATATGATGACATTGGTACTTGATAGGCATATTTTGTACCGCCATACGTTGTTTTGTATTTCATTGCTTCCTTTGCGACAATGTGACTTACCCAAACTACCTGTTCATCCGCATAATCGTCATCATTGCCAAATTTAGGGGCTTCCAAGCACATCTTGTGAATATCTTCATATCCTTCAAAATTATTTTCCAGTGCCTTACACATCTGATCCATAGTAATCTTTTTTTCATCATACACCAGCTTCTTAATTGCAGCAAGGGAATTACCCGCATCGACTGTTCCTAATGTAGTAACCGCACCCAAACTATAACGAGCACCTCCTTTCTCTCTACAAATGCCATTTTCAATACAATCTTCAGTTAGGGCTGATGTGAAAAGGGTCGGTTGAAGTAACTGTTCACCGAGGTTGGAGGCGACTGCACCCCTTTTCATCTCAAATACGACTTGCTTATAAAATGCATCTCTTACCTCTTCAAATGATTTAAATTGTGTGGGATCACCTGTCTCTAATCCTCTTCTTTTACCGAAAATTCGGCTCCAGCCATTAGTCATCACGAGTTCCGTAGTAAGAGCCAGTAGCTGTGATTGGTTAACTGCCCATCCGCCTTCCATCGTATGCAAGCTGGGCTCATGACAACCTACACAGCCACCGAATTGCCTAGCCATCTCCAATGTGACTGGTCGTCCTCCAACGGTGGCTCCCCGTCCAAGAAGATTATTTACAAGAACATCGTGATTGATATATTGGGGATTTCCGCTACCCACTGAAGTCAATTGGCATGCTTTTACCAGCAGATCATCGGGTGTTTTACTGTGAACTAAAAGACCGATAGCAGGTTCCACCATCCCAGGAGTATGCATTATCGCTTCGATGAACATGTATGACAACTCGTTGCTGGCATCCGTTCCATCGGCTTTTAAACCACCAATATCAACATGATGGCCAGGGGTGTACTGCGAAATAAATCCTCCTTTAGTCCAAAGACCAAACGACTGAGAAAATCGCATAAACCAACAATCAATCAACTCTTGGGCTTGTTCCTTCGTTATTCTTCCTTCTTTTATATCCTTTTCATAGAATTGGTATAGATATTGATCAGCTCTTCCCAGGCTTATTCCGCCGTGAAATGACAACTCCCATCCAAGCATCATATGAATAAACCAGACGGATTGCAGCGCTTCGTAGAATGAACTCGCTGGATTTGCAGGGACATTTTCACAGATCTCGGCAATTTTTAAGAGTTCAGCTTTTCTCTTGCCATCCTCTTCCACTTCTGCAAGGGATTTTGCCTTGATCGCAAATCTTTTCCCGATCTCGGCAGCTGCTTCTAATGCTAGGATAACACCCTCAAGGAAGGGAACCTTTTTAACCTCTTCCGAATCCATTAGGTTTAATCTATCCAATCTTTCCTCGGCATCTCGTTTTATTCCCAAAAGACCCTTTTTCAGCACTTTTGGGTAGTTAACAACATAATGGTCAACTTTCGGTGATGGAATGGCATATTTTATTCCCAATTTCTTTGCTTCGGGGGGTATGGTTGGCATATAGTGATGTTCTTTCCAATAGGGATAGATCTCCTCCCTTAAAATTTTCTTATCTTCATCATCAATAAGAAACGGATCGACCGTTCTAGTACTCAGAGTATCTAATTCCTTTTCCAGCCCAAATGCTGTATAAGGAATTGAATAAAAGGGGATTTCAGTACCCCGTGGCTCAGAAAATAACCACCCCACGAAAAGTTCATCAGGATAAATGTTTGTCGGTACTCCTCTCACGATGGCAGCGAAAATTTTAGCCCGTCGAGTCACTAACGGTTCACCTTCAGTTTCCTTCCTACTTTGGGTTCGATTACGTGCAACATCGATGACTACTTTGTTCTGAATTTTTAGATATCGCTGCCTTAGTTTTTCAACCCTTGGTGTTGGTTTTATCGTAAAATGTTTAGCCCACATCGCTGATGGATTAGCAATGGGTTCTTTAACAATAGGTTCATCTATTGTCTGGACCATAATTTTTTCCTCATAATGTAGATAAGATTGTGGATTTGAATAAAAATAAGTTTAATTTATGATTTTGTTATATAAAAATACCATTACTTACTTATATCTTTTTCATTTGAGGTAAAGTTCTGAAAGTGTCATATAGGATTTATTTAAGATACCGCAATTTTTTGATTTATTAGAAGAATACCGTTTATCCTTTTAACACCATCTGGTTACATAAACTAAATACTATTAAAATTATCTTTCCATTTAATTTTATATCCGAAATAACTTAGAGCATCTAAAGTTAAATTATATTCAATCTTAAGGTTTCTCATTTAAATGCATTCTCTCCAGAAAACTTTTTTAAAATGTCAAGAGGTACGGGATTTTCATTTCGATATATTTTTAAATAACTAGCAGGACGGCATAGAACAGACGTAAGGAGTATGGCAGGAAGCGAGTGGATCAGGAAGGAAGAATAGGAAGCTGTATCCTTTTTAAAATTCATTTTACTCATGATATCCACTCTTCTTTCTCAAATTAAAACAATATTCTTAGTACTCAGAGTATCTAATTCCTTTTCCAACTCAAACGCTTATCATTGCCCCGAAAATGCAATTTCTCTTATTGAAGGGCAAAGAATGGTAAGAATGCTCCCTCCACGTGAAAATTAGATATTTAAACCAATTTTTTATTCATTTTTATTCTGTTTCAAATTTATCTGTATTTTAAAAATACTTTGATATAGTATAAATAACAGAAAGATGATTTTATATATAGGCGTAAAAGTATTTTTATAGTGATTTCGAATGGATGAACTGAGAATTAAACGTTATCGCGACAAAATCAACCACGTTGTGGATTATATAAAGGACTTACCATTTGAACCAAAAAATGAACTTGAAAAACGTGGAATATTCTATTCATTACAAACTTCTATCGAAGCAATTGTAGATTTAATTGCAATGCTTACAAAAGATCTAGGGATTCAAGTCAAAGATGATAATACAAATATTTCTGAAATTGTTAAAAAACGAAAACTAAAATCTGAATTAGGAGTGAAATTGAAAAAAGCTAATGGTATGCGAAATATCATAGTCCATCGTTACAACGATTTTGAAGAACAGATCATCTTAAATTCAGTTGAAGAAATTA
>Ga0209977_10001260_pt1 | contig 11064 bp, 15 predicted proteins | sample SumtaG_2_FD_183113 | JGI IMG/M metagenome (GOLD analysis project Ga0209977, IMG submission 183113) | Deep subsurface microbial communities from Indian Ocean to uncover new lineages of life (NeLLi) - Sumatra_00607 metaG (SPAdes) (version 2) | ecosystem: Environmental > Aquatic > Marine > Oceanic... | reverse complement strand
GCTTGGAAATCCCCCGCAGTATCACATTTCGTTACACTTGGGGGCCGCTTGGACTTTCGCATTCTGCATCCCGACATATCCTTTCAGAATTCCCTCTGATACCTCTGTTAGTTCCCCTGTATCGACTTCGGTGTCTTCTCCTAGTCATTATGCACAGGGGTCGTAAAATCGCTTCAGGGGCTTCTCAGGGCTTTTACGGGGTCATGGTGTAGGTGTGGTGGGTTGTGTTATTACTTGATACCATTTGATCGAAACTTTTTGTTGACAATTTGGCGGGGTTACCGTAAATTTGGCAGACACGACTCACAGATGCGATTTGCGGTTGTCGATCACACCACCATGACAGGGGGAACAGATGGCACGTGTAAACTCTGTGGAGTTTGCGGAAAAATGGGGGCGTCGTCTCAAGGGGGCCGTGCCGGACATCCGGAGGGGAGTTGAACGGGTCACAGAATCGCCGATGGAGAAGGCCGCAGATGCCCAGGAGAAAATGATTGCCAGGTTGACGGATGCCGTCAACTCCGGCAAGTGGGCCCGTGGTCTCCGCAAGGTCAGTCTTGCCGAATGGAAAAAGGCCCTTCTCGAAAAGGGGTTGCCCCGGATCGCGGCCGGTGTGGACGGTGCTGCTTCCAAGATGGAAGATTTCGGCCGGGAACTGTTGGCTTATCAGGATGGACTCCAGGGCGAACTGGACGGAATGCCGGATGTCACGATTGAGGATTCCATAAACCGCGCATCCTTCTGGATTCGCAAGATGCACGACTTCGAGCGGGGATAGGTCCACCGGGTCGTACGAAACGGAGGTGTTATAGATGGCACTCAAGAACAGGGGTATGTGGAAAAACGTCCTGGGGGATGAGGATTTGGTTTTGACTGCCGGGCCGGAGCAGTCATTTCTCATTCGGGACATTTTCATCGAAGATCCGGCCGGGGATTTCCTTACACTTGCCATCGACAAGGCGACTGTGGGGTATTTTCGTGTGGGCTCGCAACTAGGATCTCACCTTCCGTTTTCTCTGGGGTCTGGCAAGCATGCCCACGACTGGACAACCGGTTCAACGGTTGTGGGTGACGTGACGGAGTTTGCCGGTCTGGAGAATGCCGGAGGTGCCGAGGTTGCCATAGAGATGATTGGAACTTTGGCTGTCGATACCACATATCCCAAGGTCGGATCTGAAGAGTTCGCACCTACAGCACGGATGCGGACTCTTTTGGCTTTACTGACTGAACTGGGAGTTTTCACAGGGTATCCCGTGGGCAGCGGACAGAGTTTTTCTCTGGACGGCGCGGCTCAGGTCGGTGCAATACAGGCTGTGCTTTATGACGAATACGATGCAGCCGACATTTTGCGCACTGCCGAGAACGGGTCTGAACCTTCTGAGTATATGTTTGTCAATTACGGCGATGCCGGGGCGGCCATCAATTTATCCGGGGATCATACTTTGGGTGAAAGTGTTAACCCCGGTTATTTCCCCGCTTTTCCGTTCGGTGCTACTGTGCCGTCCAAAACCGTTATCGACCTTATCGGGATCCTGGGGTCAACGTTCGCGCCCAGTGAAAACGACGGCACGAACCATACCATTCTTTCCTATCTGAAATTGGTGCGGGAACGGACTGTGCTTTTCGACGACGATAGGAATGGCATCTTGTTTCACGATCCCACAACGACCGTCGGTGGAGGTGTGGACCGGATCGGTGAAGGTTTTTCCCCCATCGGGAACTATTCCGATATCGACTACAAGCTCCCTTTGCTTTTCGATCCGCCTTTGACGTTTGAAGCTGGTGTGGAATTGCTGGTGCAGCTTAACGCTACGCGCGTTTTGACGGGTCAAGACATCAGCGAAGAGGAGCACCAAATCGGTCTGATTCTCAAGGTGCGGCGGGTATAGTCCGGTCCATCGTTTCCGACCGGATATATGAAAGGGGCTTTCTGTGTTTTACTATCAAAGGTTCAACGTAACCGGGGTTATTAATGACCTGGCCATCGATGGCGGGTTGACGTCCACGGCGGCGGAGAAAAAGCGCCTTGTCTCTTTGCTCGTCAACGTATCGGATTATGAGGATAACAGAATTGAGCTATACGTTGAACGGGAGAAGGTCGGGGACATCTATGACAAGGTGTTCTGCACGGATGCCACTACGGGTGCAGCTAACATCCAGTATGCGCAAAACAAGATTATAGAGCTTTTCATCGACCTGGAAATAGTGGTGGGCGAATTGTTCCAAATCGGTATCCGATGCGGGGGAACAGCGACCGATCTGCACGGGGCATACAAGTTCGAAATCGTCTGATTTCTCTATATCGTTTTCGGGGGTATTACTGTGCCGGTTGAAGATGTAACGCAGGAGATCAAGGTTAACATAGTACCTGAGGCAGGTTTTGATTTCGAACCTGTCTATGTTCGTCGTCTGTATGTGGGCAGCCTTTTCAGCCGGGTCCTGGCCCACCTTGTAGGCCGCACGGATGAGGGCGCGCGTGCAATAAGATGTACTGCGGGGGGCGCGGTCCATGTCGCTGAAACAGGTGCGGGGCTGAGTGTCTATCAGGTTGAAACGGGGGTTTGCGCGGACGCCTACGCGGCCGGACAGACGCGTGAATATGTCGATGCGGACGGTATGTGCGATCTCCGGATAGAGCAAAACGATGCTGTGGTATCTTTGAAAAACGAAGCCGGCGTTTGGGGTAGCGATCTCGTTTTGCCAGTTGGTTTGCTCCATCTGGAGGTTGTTAACAACGGTGTGAAATTCAAGAATCGGTCGGCCGGTTTGAATGCAGTATACCATTATCTGGGGATGCGCTGATGTTGACCGCCGATGGACAAGAGGTAGGTCGTATCATTTTCGACTATAGTCCCCGAACCATAGCCGAGGGTTCGCCATTTTTGGAAACGCACAATACGGCAACTTTCGACTGTGATGTGGTATCCGATGCGGGGTTGGTAAAACAAGGGGCTTCTTATCGAATCGGGGGATTTGCCGACAATGCAGGCGACGCTGTGGATGGACAGTTGTATCTTCCGTATTATGATTTCAGTCGCTATGAGTTTGGTTTTGATATACGTTGTCCTGCTGCTGATTCTGATATTAGCAGGTGGGATATGGTGTTGCGTTTTAATACGGGAGCGTTTTTCTACCAATTTGGGTTTCGAGCGGAAAGCGCCTATGGTGTGACTGAGGAATATCAATTTAGGGGTTCTGCGGGTTATGTGCCTATCCCCACTTTCGATAATCTTTGGCGTAGTGTGGATCAATGGTATCGGTGCAGGCTGATTCTGGATTTGGTGAACGATGAGTATGAATTGATTGAGCTTAACAACCTCCGGTTGACGGCACAAGCTATTTTCAAAACATCCGATGTTGTCACTCTTGCCGAATCGGAAGTCAAGTTTTCGATTGTTATGGCCGATACGAAAACAGCACATATATACATAGACAGGTTTTGGCTTTACGCTTTGAATTGATAGTTTGATCGGGGGTTTCCGGATGCGGACGCCAGAGGGTTACGTTGTCGATGAAGTCCTTTTCGATCATTCACCGTTAACGGAAAATGAAGGAAGTCCGTTTATAGAATCGCACATTACATCCACCGTTGATTGCGATGTATCTATAACTGCGGGGAAAGTAATACATGGAGCCTCTTATCGCTTAGGTGGACTTGCTGATAATGCCGGGGATTATGTAGCGGGAAATATATATTCACCTTGGTATTATATGCCTCGTTATGAATTCGGATGGATTTTTCATTGTCCGAGCGTTGATGCAAATTTAAGTGCTTTTGAGTTTGCATGTCTTTTCTATGATGCTGCAAGTGAATATAATTTCGGTTTCAAAGTAAACTCTAACTATGGAGTTACAAACCAATACGAGATAAGGAATGCAGTAGGAGTTTATACTTACAATGCAGCTTTTGATCCGTTATGGAGATCTAGTAATGCTTGGTTTAAACTTAGAATTATCGCAAATTTCGTAACTGAGCAATGGGAACTTATCCGGTTAAACAATATATCTGTAGTCAATCAAGGAATGAGGAAAACAGCCGTCCCTACAACGCCCATGGTATCGTTTGATCAACGAATTGCAATGGCGGATGCAGTAACGGAATATCTGTATCTGGATCGCGTATGGCTTTACGCCTTACGTTAACAGGAGTCTTTTTTAATGGCAAAAATCAAACTCCCTGCACAGGATCGCAAGCGCCTTGAGGAATACGAGGAAGATTTGAATGACCTGCAAGAGGCTTTGGACGCCCTTGCAGAAGCAGGTATGGAGACACCCGGTCTGCAACAGGAGTTGGATAAAATCAAACACGCGCGTTCCGTCATTCTGGAAAAATTCTAACCTCTGGTTTGAGGTATGTCTATAGAACTTTCAGACTATCTTGTTATCCCCGACAACATCCTGTCTCTTTCCCCTTTGGAGAGGTGGGATGTTTTGTTCTGCCGGGTCTATGCAGATATACATGTCAATGACCCTGACGCATCCACGGCAAGCAAGATAACAAGGTCTGTCCGGATTATGATGGAAATACCTCCAGAAATCCTTCCTGCAGGCTATTTGGATCTGTTTGGGGCAGAGGCACTAACGCGCGTTTGGAAAAAGACGCCTTGGGGTCTGGGTGACTTGTTTTCAGGCATCCTGGGGGTCTTGGCGGCCCCTTTCAAGGGATTGTGGGTAGGAGTCAAAGGAGCAGCGGCCGCCGTCAAGGCGGGATTCGAGAAAACGTTCTCGTGGATTGGCGATCATATGAAAGAGGTAATGATTGCCCTTATCATTATTGTTATAGTCTTGATTACAGGGGGGGCAGCCAGTCCCCTTGTTACCAGTATGGCGGGGTTCCTCTCAAATGGCGTTTCCGCTGTTTGGTCTGCCGGATCCGCTCTTGTCTCACAGGGTATCAAAATAGCTGGAACTGTTAAGGCTGTCCTTTCTATTGCAGAAGTCAAGACGGTCTTGCGTCTCCTGGATACAACCCACAAGATCGCTTCCACCTTCATCCCTATTTACAGAGAATGGATTAACAATGTGTTCGTCTGGACGCGGGATGTTTCGCAGTCCGTATTCGGCGATTCGCTCTATGTTTTCAACGGTCTTACCCTTCTCCAGATGGCCGTTTACGATACTTCATCCCTGTTGGGTCACAAGGTCGATTTTGCCCAGAACCGCTATTTTTCCCTTGTTTCCGACGTATCCGAAATGGTTTCACGCAAGGCCGAACGTTACAAGCGCAAACCGGGGGAGTTCTGGTACGACCTGACAAGCCAATTCATCGACCGTGAATACCTCATATCCGTTGAAGCGCATACCAAACAAGGCAAGGCTGTTCAAGCTCTGGAGTGGCTTACAACGCGCCTGAATACGTCTCTCGTGAGCTTCAACACGCGCTTTGTCGAATACCGGAAGCATATGACGGGGGTGATAGATAAGACCGTAATCAAGCGCATAGACACCTTTTACCGCGAATACCGCCGCGATGTCTTTGTGCCCTTCACCCAGTTCAAGACCAAGACTGACGGCCTTTTCGAAATCGTTGACACCGACCTGGCGGACCTCAAAACAGCGGCCGAGGAAACAGGGGTCAGGCTGAAGGATGTCGAAGCGATAACGGCCAATCCCCTGACTCTAACCTCTGATGAGAAGGACCGTCAAACCCGGCGGATAGAGTCTATCTTAGAATCGGTGTTCCCGCACTGGGCGCCCCCCGCTGCGGACTCCGCAACCAAGAAAATCGAAAGAATAGAGTCGCTTTTAGAGAGGATGCAATGATTCTTGTACCAGCAGTTTGGGATAGAATATCCAAGTTTTTCGTGGCTATGTGGGTTGACAACTGGAACACTCTGGTTGCACAGATCCCGAATATACACACTGCGTGGAAGGATGCATGGCAGAAAGAAGTGCACTCTTGGTCTGATGAGGCTATCAGGGACAACATAGACAAATTTGCAGATGATATGGGTATTGACCGGGAACGGTTGGAACCTCTCAAAAGGGCCGCCGAACTGCCCTTTCCGGCCGATACGCTGGTTGCCGGTTTGGCACAGATGGCTATACTGATTTGGATGCCCCTGAACTGGATTTTCCAATGGCGGAACAAGGTCCAGTGGGAGACAAACGAGGAGTTAAGACCCTCTTTGCCGGATGCGGGGTTGCTGATACAGTATGGTTTCAAACACCCCGAACACGTGGAACAGGTTAAACAATACCTGGCATATGCAGGTTACAACGACGACATTCAAGGCATGATGGTCAGTGCGTATCAAGACATCCCCGACCTGAACATGCTCTATCAATTGCTTAACCGGGGCCAGATAAACGAGACGGAGTTTCTGAACCGACTCAATATGTCCGGTTACGATGATAAAGACGCCCATGACATCATGGGATTACGCCATCTGATACCATCTGTTGGCGACCTTACGATGTTGGCCGGCCGGGACCAATTTGAACCGGCAACGATAGAGAAATTCGAGTTACAGAAAGACGTTCCGACCGAGCTTGTAGAGTGGGGAGAAAAGATAGGAATGTCGGAAGAATGGGTAAAGAAATATTGGGGGGCCCACTGGATAGTTCCGTCGATAGGCCAGGCGTTTCAGATGATCTGGCGCGGGGTCATGGATGAAGACGAGCTAGACATATTTTACGACCTGGCTGATATCTCTCCATACTTCCGGGACAAGCTCAGAGCTATTACATACCTTCCTTACACGCGCGTGGACGTGCGTAGGATGCACCAGATAGGTATCCTTAACGATGAACAGTTGAAACAGGCTTATATGGACCTGGGGTATGATTCGGAACACGCGGAAGGTATGATGGAGTTTACGATCCGCTATAACAAAAAGGTGGATCGGGACTTGACACGAACCCAGATTGAAAAACTTTACAGGTATGGGTTTACAGATCCGCTGGAATTTCGGGGTATGTTGCAAACCCTGGACTATTCGGAAGATGAAGCATGGTATATCCAGGATCTACTGGACTACGAGACAACGGAACGCAAGCATCAGGCGTTCATCCGCCGTATAGAGTGGCAATTTAAGCATTGGCTGATTGACGATATAGAAGTAGGCTCACAACTTGCCGTGTTGAAGATCCGAACCGAGAAAATAGATGAATATCTAGCCGAGTGGTTGAATGAGCGTGTAGTGGAAGAAACGCTCCCGACCAAAACGGACGTGATCGGCTGGTATCGGCAAAAGCTCATCCCTGAAGATCAATTTACGGTCTACATGAAAAAGCTCGGTTTCAACCCGGATGATATCGGGTTCTACATTCAACGTTTCAAACCCTACGGATAAGGGGAACAAAGCCATGTCGGATATGAAAGAAAAAGCCGTCTCATTATTGAGACGGCACGTGTTGACGCATCAAACCAAAAAGCAAAGGGAAAAGACGGATGAACTCTACCGAAAGACGACAGGCAGAACAGTCAACGATGAACCAAAACCTGATAAGAGAACTAGCTGAATCTCAGAAACGGATTAGAGAAATACAGCATAGGATGAAGATAGAAAGCGCCAAACTCAAAGGTGAACTGGACTTACTTTGCCAGTTGTATCAACTAACCCCTTTAGATATTCCCTCCGCAAATGCTTACTTGTCGATTGCATCGGGTAACCATCCAAAACGCCCAAACGGAGGATAGTGGCTAAAGAGGGGAAGACATCTTGACGGTAGTTTCCATCGGAATCTCTGTGGGCATCTTTGCGGATGCCCTTTATTTTTGTAGTTTCGCCGAACTCGTAATCCTTACACCCGTGGATAATCAGATGATCGGTTTCCCCTTCTACTTTCAAAGCGCCAAGGGCAGACTCGTCAAGGCTATCTCTAAGATTATCGAGACCTTCTTTGTAGAGGAATATCGAATCCGTATCACAATATAAGAGATTGTCGGGACCCACTTGTTGCAAAAGATTGAAAAGGTGCATACGGGCATAATCTGTAACGTGAGAGGCAATAGCAGGCATCGACATAGGCCCCTCATTTTCTCCACCAACCAATAAGTAACGACCCCAACAAGCAAATTCAATTCCCTTGATCTGGTCCGGCCCGTAGTATACATCTTCGCGGAAAAAATCCAACGGATCTGCCTCTTCATTTATAATCACTTCCTCTCGTTTCTCCCCGAACTTGCCGTATAATTGGTTAAGAAACATTTTGACGGTTTTCTCCCAAACCCGGTTCCCGGAATCCTTGAAATCCTGTTTGAGAGGATAGAAATAATCCACATAGCTATCGAAAAGCCGGGCTTGCTCGAAAAACAAGGCATCGTGAACCTTTTCTATGTGAGCGTGAGCCAAAGCGTATGACAGCGACCCGGAACACAGGTAGGCATCAAACCGCCCAACAGGGAATAGAAGGCGCTGGCCGTCCCAAAAGGCGTATGCGGGGCTCGTGGTGTTGACCCTGCAATGAGATATGCAGGAGAACCGTTCCAGACGCGCTTTCAGAAAAAACAAGTCGGGATCTTTGACCCACTGCCGGAAAACCGTCGGATACAGGTTGTCTTTCATGACGTGGGGATACATCGAATTTACATCCACCTTCACAACCTGGCGGCCCTTGATTTCTCCGATCTGAAAGCATTCTGTGCGACCCCCGAAATACGAGGAACGGATAATTTCGTTGACCTGGGGTTCATCGTAATGGAGGATTTTTGCTTCCATAAATCGGTGTCTATACGCACGCAGAGCTTGACTTCCAATGGTAACGGCAAATCCCCCAAGATCACGCGACCTGATGAAGTTAAGATATTCCAGGAAAACAGTCCCTGTGATTTCGGCGTCACGGTGACAGTAAATACACATTTCATCTGACGTAGACGTTTCAAAGTCTACCTCCAATTTGGGCAGTCCAATCATTTCCCCCCACTGCCTGACAGAACCCTCAAGCCAGTTCTGAAGGGCTAGAAATTTGATGCGCCTGCTACCTTTTGCAAGTGATATTATGGTTCTCAAACCCTTATCATAAACAACCTTTGCCTTGTATTCTGCCTGTGCCAGGGCCAGGGCCAGACCCGAAGCGAACAAGTCAAACAGCACATTGGAACCTATCACGTAAAGAGTCTTCTTGGTCTTGCACAAACCCAATACATAAGATTGCAGGGGCGGACGTGAATGCCAGAACTTCCATTCCTCCCTCAGAATGGCCCCCGTATTGCCCAATTCGACAAACCACGTCCACCCCATTGTCATATATTGCACCTCCAATCCCTGGACGGTTTCCGTCTCTGTCTCCGTGTCCAGTATCAGAATTCGAGACGGCAAGGCAGTTGCCTTGTTACCCCTGATATAATAAACACTCCGGCCCATCTAATAATCCATCCCCTCGTTATGCTCCAACAATACAAGCTGATTGTTGCCTGTTGGCACGTAGTTACCCATTGCCATTGCGCGGTATTTCTCCCCGGCATCGGCACGCCAAACCCTCATTGCGTCGTCGGCGGCTTCCCCCATAGTAAGACGTGAATCAGAATACATAGAGACGTAACGGAAATCCGTCTCCCCGGTGTCCAGGTTTTCGTATTCCATACGCACTCGATACCGGTATCGAGATGGAACTTTAAACATTGTTTCATGCATGAGCCCAAAACCGGGACGCGCGTCCTTGTTAACAAAGACGGTCCTGTTGGACTTATCCGACATGTCATACATTCGGGCAAATTCATCTGCGAAATCAGTGCCCGACACCGCAGGAAAAAGGCCCGGATGGGATGCCTCGGCATTGTAGTAATTCCTCCGTGCGAATGTCCATCCCACACCGGCGCGGATCTGAGTGGCAATGAACTTTTTGACTATCGGGGCAACCATTATTCAGAATCGCCACCAGAGGGAAACAGCCAGAGCAAAAAGACAACGAGACAAAGAATCAAGCTCATATCACTTCTCCATTGCGCGTGCGAAGTCCACAATCCGTTTCAACCCCCTGTTTTTCTCCCACACAGTCAAAGGGGGTGTGGTGCAAAGACCGCGCAAAGAGCTACGACTTTTCCGGCGCACAACCTTCAAATCGCGCGCGTCGATGGACGCCCCCGTCCCAGTGCAGAAAAACTTCCCGTTGACGCACCTGGCGTGTTCGCATCCAAAACATGTCATGAATCACACCTCCCGATGCCGGAACCTGGACATCGATGCGTCCAACTCGGCCATCAAAGACACGAAATTCATAAGCTGCTCGGTCTTCTTGGGATATCGTCCCTCGTACTGTTCAGCCATCCATACAAGTCGATCCCCGCACCGGTCAAGATCCCTCCTGCAAGAGTCTATCCGGTCCTTCATGATCTGCCGTTTTCCTCGTTTGGCCATGTGCCACCCTTCACCTGAAAATTTATGGCATCCACAGACGCCAGTCAAGACGATTTACGGACCCCGACCGGACAAAGACCCACCTGGACACGGAAAAGCCCCCAGAACGGCCCAGGGGATGCTGCAAGTGGAAAATAGGGCCGTTCGAGGGCAAGGGGAAACTACTATTCGGTAGAGATAGACTCAATAAATCTCTGGAGGATTGCCTCAGTAGAAGTTTGCAGGGCAGTTGTCGTGCTCATCAGAGACTTCTGAGTCCCTTCCCAGACCTGGACTTCATAGTCATAGTAAGCCTCAGTCTTCCCCGTATTCGTGATCTGACAGACAGGTTGCCGGTTATCGACAACCTCGGGAGTCAACTTGTTGATCAAAACCACATGGCCGATAAGCCGGAACTGGGTACCGTCCAAGGTTTCAACCTGTACAAGTTTTTCACCCTTGAACTTGGTGGACTCCTCAAAACCGATGATCCGGAGGAGCACCGTTTCCCCCTCCGGAACCGGCATCATTGGAGTGCCAAAGAAGTTGCTCAGTGTTCGGAATGGCATGACGTATCTCCTCTGCGGTTAAGGGATATCATCCAGAATTCCGACTTCACCAACGGAAATACGGATCAAAAGCTCTCGAATCCGTTCACGCAACAGATATTGATTCCGCCGGCTATCAAGCGGATCACCAGCATCAATTATCCACCCCGTGACCAAATCTTGAGCCAGACGATACGGCGTCTCTGCATCCTTCAAAACAACCCCCTTTCATTACA
>Ga0209977_10001258_pt1 | contig 11072 bp, 5 predicted proteins | sample SumtaG_2_FD_183113 | JGI IMG/M metagenome (GOLD analysis project Ga0209977, IMG submission 183113) | Deep subsurface microbial communities from Indian Ocean to uncover new lineages of life (NeLLi) - Sumatra_00607 metaG (SPAdes) (version 2) | ecosystem: Environmental > Aquatic > Marine > Oceanic... | reverse complement strand
TTTTTTTATTTTTCCTTTTTTAACTCCTTTCTTTAATTTTCTTATTTTTCTTACCAATGGAGGATATTTAAAATGAATTTGATATAAACTAAAAACGGTAATAATACCAATAATTCCTGCAGTTAAGGTATAAACAAGCCAACTCCAATCAGGACCTTTTTCTATTGGTTCATCTGGTTCGATAATAATATAAGATATGTCGAGAGAGACATCATCAATTGAAATAGTTATGTTTTGATCCAATACAAAATCATCCGCAAGATACACTTGAAGTGATAAATTAACATCATCTGTAATTAAATTTGAAACATCAAAACCACCAACTTTAGCTTCCTGAAAGGATGTGGTGGCAGTACTAAATTTGATAGGTTCTGTGTGTTTATTATTATTAATTAGAACCCTTATTTCGGAATTAGGAGATAATGAAGTATTCCATAATTGTTCAATTTTATAATTAAAATTAAGAGTGGCATTTTGAACTATAACGGGATATTCACTTAGATCGCTGATTTTATCACAATTTTGTTTCCAGGAGATAGAAGTAAATCGGTTAATATTTTTCTCATACTGGAATGTAAGATTACAGGATTTAATGAGTAGTGAATAATATGTATCTCTATCTGCTTCACCATAATTATCTTCAACATCAATATCAATCCCTAGAAAAATTGTGAAATTATAATTATCAAAATCTAACACCTTGCTCAAATAGAATTTCAATACTTCTTTTGGTACAGGAGTCATATAAGTGTTTCCAATAGAATTTTCCACACCATCACTCGGAGAATTATCACCGGCAGGAAGATCTCCAAATCCCAAATTACGAGGGATATAACGAGCTACTTCATTTCTATCTTCTTGTTCTATATCTGAAAGAAGGACATAGAAAGTTACATGATCATATTCTGCTGCGGTTGGATTAGTTCCAGTTAAATTATCAAGAGGAGTTTCTACATTTGTATTTGCAGTTCCATTGAATAATGCTGATATCTGTGCTGAAGTAATAGAGTAATCACTCATATCATGCGGCATTGTGATAATTCTTCTCCATAATACACTTGGTCGATTACGAGTTTGATTGCCCATTACACCATATATATTTGGAGTTGAAGATTCCCAATATTCATGCGATGCGTTACAGCCATATTGATTAATTTCAAATAAGTCAGGGTAAATGGAATCACCAGGTTTCTTTGTTGGAGTCCAATCTGAAGCATTTGGAGTGCCTGAAATGTTCGAAAAAGTCCAATATTCTCCAATGATTTTAAAATTTGCTTGATTCCCACTGATCTTTCCATCAACATCTGTAACATCTCCTTCAGATTCCATAAACCAAAAATCTTGAGACCCGAAACCTGAATTATTTACCCATTGTATCTCTCCGGGAATTTCCGCAGCTAAGTGAAGAGTATTTTGTTTCAAGTTATTAATAAACAATGTTGTAGTATTTATTGAAATATTTATAAAAATGAGAGTAAAGATGAATGTAAAAATTAATAAGGAATATTTTAATTTTTGTTTATTCATTATTATCCTCCTTATTTTGTGATTCTACATTACTTCCAATATTATCTTCCTTAAGATTTGCTTTCATTGTTTTAGTTTTACTATATGCTTCTGAATCTTTTAATTGAGGCTGTCCATAATCAATAATTTCTAATTCATTTTGGATATTAGATTTAATGAGCTCTTCTCTATTATTTAATAAAATTGGTTTAACTTTTCTTCCCTTTCTTATTTTCTTTTTCAAATTTCTTATTTTTCTAACCATTGGTGGGTACTTGAAATGTAATTGATATGAGCCAAAAACAACAATAATACCACCAATAGCAGCAATTAATGTGTAAACTAACCAGCTCATATCTGTTCCTGGTGTTATTGGTTCATCTGGTTCGATAATAACATAAGAAATATCAAGAGAGACATCATCAATTGAAACAGATATGTTTTGATCTAATACAAAATCATCCGCAAGATACACTTGAAGTGATAAATTAACGTCATCTGTAATTAAATTTGAAACATCAAAACCACCAACTTTAGCTTCCTGAAAGGAAGTAGTAGCAGTACTTAATTTGACAGTTTCTGTATGTTTATTATCATTAATTAAAATCCTAATCTCAGAATTTGGAGATAATGAAGTATTCCATAATTGATCAATTTTATAATTAAAATTAAGAGTGGCATTTTGAACTATAACGGGATATTCACTTAGATCGCTGGTTTTATCACAATTTTGTTTCCAGGAGATAGAAGTAAATCTGTTTATCTTTTTCTCATAATCAAATGAAAGATTACAGGATTTGATGAGTAAATAATACCATGTGTCAATCTCAGCACTAGCATAATTATCTTCATTATAAATATCGATACCTAGAGTTACTCTAAAATTCTGATAATTGTGACTTAAAACACGATTTAAATAAAAAATTAAATCATTTTCATCGACCGGTTTCATATAAGTATCATTTATTTTACTAGCACTAGCTCTTCCACCTCTTCCAAATCTTGGCCAATATCTTCTTCCCAAATCTTTTGTTTGATTATAAGTAGCTTCATACGTTTCTACTTTATTTAAATCAGATAATAAAACATAAAAACGAGCATGGTCGTATTCAGCTGCGTAACCGTTATTAGGTTCTCCTTCAATTGATTCATAAGGTGTTTCTAGATTTATATCTGCACTAGCATTAAATATTGCAGTTATTTCTGCTGAAGTAATAAAATAATCGCGCATATCAAAAGGCATACTAACGATTCTATTCCAATGAATAATTGGATTGTTTCGACTTTGGTTCCCCTGAACTCCATAAATATTTATTCCACTAGATTCCCAATATTCATGTGTAGCATTACACCCATATGAATTGATTTCATAGACATCTGGAAGTATAGATATTGCAGATTCTTTTCCTGGTGACCAATGTGTATCATTTGGAGTCCCTGAAATATTTGAATATGTCCAACTTTCTCCAATAATTTTAAAATTAGCTTGATTTCCAATAATTAATCCTTCAACATCTGTATAGTCCCCTTCATATTCTTTGAACCAATATTCTTGGGACTCGAAACCAGAATTAATTATCCATTGTCGTTCACCAGGAATTTCAGCTGCTAACTCAAGGTGATATACTTCATTACTATTGATAAAAATTGCTGTTATACTTATGGAAGAATTAATAAAAATTAGTAGAAAAAAGAAAATACATGCAAAAATAGCTTTCCTACTAGTTCTTGTCATATCTATTCTCTAATCGTTTGGTTATTCAGTATAATAATACCTTAAAAATCTCTATTTTCTTACTTCTATGAAATTATTATATTATATTCACAATAGTTATAGGTGTAAATATAGGATAATAATAGAAATATGGGATATAAAAATGTTTATCTCAAGAAATAAAATTAAATTTTTTAGAATGAACGTTTTATTGTAACACTGACTAGAGATATAACTATTTTAATTGTATATCTATGTTCCCTCTTTATTTAATTGAATTTTATCAATTAGGCCCTTTTTATTAGGCTGGATTGGTTCAAATTCTAAAATCGATTTTTGATTTTGGATACTAGTTTCAATAAGTTCATCACGCTTGTTAACTAAGATAGGTTTTGTTTTTTTGGCTTTCTTAACGTTTTTCTTTAACTTTCTTATTTTTCTTACCATTGGAGGATATTTAAAGTGTGTTTGGTATAGAGTAAAAACAATAGTAAGACCCGCAATCGCTCCAACTAATACATAAACTAACCAACTTAAATCAGGACCAGGACTCACTGTAGGAGCTGTTACAACTAAAGTAATTACATAGCTCTGAAAATCGTAATTATCACCCGCAAAAGCATTTATTGTTATAGTATGAATTCCTTCTCTCACATTTTCTAATAAAATTTCAAAGATACCATCATTATCAGAATCTTCGAGTTCTCCTTGTCCATAAGCCCAATTATATGTAACCGTCGCATTTATTATATCTTCGCCAAAGAAAGTATCATTCAAAAATAACTGTAATAATACATCATCACCTATCTCAGCTTCTATTTGAGCTTCTCTTGATACTGTGCTAATTTTTACGGCAATTCTGTTTATTGTGATTCTTAAATCCTTTTTTAATGACTCAAAGTCAGGCTTTTGTGCTATAATTGAAAACAATTTTAACCCAATGCCTAAATCAGCTGAATTTAGTATTGTAAAATATTGATCAAAAGTATTATCTTTTACTAAATCAAGTGAAAAACCTTCTCCAATTAATGAGACTGTAGCATTAGAAATATACGCACCAGATTGGTCTGTATATTTTACAGTAAGATTTAAGCTTTGACCTATCGTAAGCATAAAAACAGGATCAAGAGTTTTATTATAACCATTTAAATATATTTGCATCACTGTCTCTTTTTGTATAATCTGTATAATAAGTAAAGCAGTCTGAGGTTCATAACCACCTTTTCGGGCGAAAATGGTTAAGAAATTTGCCCCTTGATTTAAATCATTTGTATTTAAAAGCACTGAATAATTATTGAAAGCTTCGGGAAGAAGCTCCGATATTCCTGAACCATTTATATCAACAGTAGCACCAAGGATATAGTCCTTTGCAATAGAACTATTATATGAAACAGTAATGTTAAGAATTTGGTCTGGATATCGGTTAATTGATGGATCTGATGTTATATCTACTCCATCTACAAATAATAATAAATCAGTTTCTATTTGGATAATCTCTACTATAATTAAAACTGAATGAACTTCATATCCATTTTTTCGAGCGAAAATCGTTAAAAAGTTTACTCCTTGATTTAAATCGTTTGTATTTATAAGTACCGAATAATTATTGAATGCTCCAGGAAGAAGTTCCGATATTCCTGAACCGTTTATATCTACAATAGCACCAGATATATGTTCCTTTAAAAGAGTATCATTATATGTAAAAGTAATATTTAAAAATTGATTTTTGTATAGTACTATGGATGGATTTTGTCCTTGAACGACTCCATTTAAGTATACCCAATAATCAGTTTTTCTTTCATATACATTAATTCTTAATAACTCTGTTACTGCCGTATAATTATCTTTCTGAGCAATTATATTTAAAAAAGTTATTCCAACATCTAATTTTGTTGAATTAAAAGTAAGATTATAAAAATTAATATTATCATCAAAGATTTCTCCTATACCTGTTCCATTTAAGGTAACCATTGCTTTATGGATAAGAATTCCACCTGCATCTATGTCCTTGTATTTAACTGTTATGTTTAGTAATTCTCCTGAATTTATGTTGTAAGATTTATTAGTTGTGCAATCAGCCTTATTTATAATAATTTCATCGAGATATGATTGTCGTTCAATTACTTCAATTGAGATTATTATTGTTTGAGACTCATATCCTATCTCATCAAAAACAATCCTTAAATTATAAGCAGTGTTAACTTGATATTTAGAAGTATTACACGTTAAATTATAAAGACCATTTCCCGATGTTATAGACCAATCATCATCCCAAAAAACAGTTGGATTTGCATTCTCAATACCAGAGTCGTCTGATTTAACTGTATAATTAAGATGTATGGTATCATTATTATTCCAGAGGACTTCTATACTAGGATATTCTTCAGCAGTAAGACTAGTATAAAAGATTACCTCAATAGTAATATTTATTTCATCATCTTCATATGAAGGGTGAGAAGCATAAACTGTAATAATATTTTCTCCCGCATCACCTCCAGATGTATTAAATTCGAGTAAATAATCACCATTATCCAAGTCATCAAAATATTGAATACCACCAGTAAAATTGGTTACAGAGATAGTTGCACCTTCAATTGGTTTGTTATTTATTAGATCGGTAAATGTAACCCTTAGGTTAACTGTATCCCCCTCAAAAACATCTGAAAAATAAGTATCAACAGCTTCTAATGAGGAATTGTGAGTAACAGTAAAAGATTTGTAGATAATACCTGTTTCATTTAATTTAAAGTTAGAATATGAATTATTCCAGGTAACGATTGCTTGATAATCACCTACTTCGTAATTTACACCGCCAGAAGGTATTTCAATAGGATCAAAATGAACCATTCCTGAAGCTTTAACTTGTATTAATTGATTTTCAGTAGTCCAAATCGAACCATTTGGAAATCTTATTTGAAGTTGGGCTTTTGTTTTTTGAATATATCCAGAAATCATTTGAGAATTATTAATTTTTGCCGTAATGTTAATATAATCTCCACTTAAAAATGTATTACTAAGCTCCCAATCACCTGTTGTAGCATTATTATATATTCCCATTTCTGTACAATAATTCGGTGATTCTGCTGTTAACTTCCAAAATCCATTTGTATTACTTGTTATAGAACTTACTGGAATATTTACAATTTTTTTATTTCCATACTTTTTTATAGTAGTTTGTCCACTAGAATCAGGATTCAGTGAGAAAAATACTCCTGTTAAATTATAGTCTGAAGGATATTCAACAGTCATATTTGTTTCTTCGTATCCAGTCGGAATCTCCATATGCGCATATGTCGTCCAATTAGTTTTACTATTATTAGATACTATAAAAGCAGAGCCTTGATAGTTTAGATCAGGATCAGCAGTATAATAGCTTTCAGGAGTAGATTTATTCACATATAAAGTTAAATTTGTTTCAAGTTCTATTTTATAACTTCTCTCAATCCCGTCTTCTTCAAAAGTTAATGGCCAATAATAATCAGTACTGAAATTTGCTTCTACCGAAGATATTACACTCCCATTCCAATTTCCTAACATTCCACAATAACCTTCACCATAATTAACATTGTCTTTTACATCCTTATTGTTTAATTGTAAATCAAGCTGAGTTGGTTTTGCTTTAGATTTAACGATTAAGGATACATTATCAATGAGCACAGTATAATAATTCTCATAATCAATAGTTTCTAGTCCACTAACTCTTTTAAATTCTAAAGTAATATTCATATTTTTGACACCATTAGGAAATATATCTTTATCATTAACATCTAAGAAAATTTTTGGGGGATTATACCATTGCCCATTAGGATTACCACACGCTGCTAACATCGATGCAAGACCAATACCCCATATAATTTCATTATTAATTAAAATCTGCAGTACCCAATGATTAGTAAAATCATCATTAAATGGATCTTTAGGAAATGCCGCGAAACTTAACCAAGCTTGACTTACATTCTCTCTATCAATTTCAAAATTAGTTTCCCACCAAGCTTTATCACCAACATCATAACGCGGTCCATTAATTCTTAATTCTACGCAATCTTGATAATCACTAGTACTTTGACTGGAATCATAATAATTTCCAGCAAAAGTATTTGTATTAACATATCTATCATCATAATAATTAAAAGTCCAATTAAAAATTTGACTACTATCATTAGCACTGGATTGAAAACCGTTGTCTGGACCAGCATGAAAAGTTCCATTAATCCAATTTCGTGTATCATATAAATTAGTTATGGTAGAATTAAATTGATATCCATTCCATCCATATAATTCCAGTTGTTGAGAGGCATCATAAGAATTGTTATTAAAACTTAGTGCTAAATTAGTTTTTGTTCCATTGGCATAGTGAGTCACATTCCAAGGAGCTCCAATACCACTAAAAACATTATCTATGGATAGACCTTGAGTATTTAAATTCTCCTTAAGTAGCTCATCATTTTTCTTATTTTCACCATCAAAATCATTCACATTCTGATTTATATTAATATTGTTTAAAAAAGGAATCATTAAGAAACTAATAATTAAAGCTGATACAATTAAAATCTTTTTCCTATTTATATTCATATATATAATCTTTTTAACAGGCAGTTTCACTCACCTATGATATTCTTATATCTATTTATTTCTTAAAATCTAATTCCAAATAATCATTAATTAATTTTTATCTAATATCTTATAAGTAGCAATTATAGGATAATAATGTCAACCTGTATATTAAAATCTTCACCTAATTGTCAATAAAAATTAATATCAAAAAATTAAAATTTCTAATATGCAAGTAATATTGCTATGAATTTTTTATATAAGGAATTTTTTACAAAACCGGTATCAAGATTAATTAGAGGGTCAGTAATATAACTAACTTTTTCTGATACCAAAAATTTGATTAAATTAGCTGATATATTAGGATTGGTAATCCAACTAACTAAAATGAATCTCTCTTTTTCAACAAAAAAAATAATAAAATTTATAAACAAAAAGTTGATTTTAACATCTTTTAATAGATAGTAGCTTTAATGTTAATGTTAATTATCATCTTTATCTAATGACATCTTTTCAATCATAAAATCTTTTTTGGGGTGAATAGATTCAGTTGTAATATTAATAATTTGATCTTGGTTGATTCTATTGATGTATTCATCTCGTTTTTTAACTAAAACAGATTTTGATGTTTTGTCGTTTCTAATTAATTTTTTTAATTTTCTTATTTTTCTTATCATTGGAGGATATTTAAAATAAGTCTGATATAGAGTAAAAATGACAATTATACCTATAATCCCACCGAAAAGTGTATATATAAGCCAACTCCAATTAGGTCCTAACACATCTGGTTCTATTATAATATATGATATATATAGGGAAACATCATCGATTGATATAACTATTTTCTGACCTAATCCAAAATTATCTGCAATAAAGATTTGAATTGATAAATTTATATCATCTTTTATTGATGATGTTAAATCAAATCCACCAGGTTTTATTTCCTTAAAAGATGTTGAAGCTCTACTTAATTTGATAGTCTCCGAATGTGGATTATTATTAATTAAAATTTTTATTTCTGAATTTGGAGATATATAAGTTGGCCAAAGTTGATCAATTTTATATTTAAAATTAATTTTAGCCTCTTTAACTATAACTGTATAATTAGAAATGCCACTAATTTTATTTCCTATCTGATTCCAAGATACAGCTGTAAATTGGTCTATTTTCTTTTCATAAGTAAATGTTAGGTTAAAATATTTTATCCTAAGATCATCAAAAGTATCGGTATCAGAACCAAAATTATCTTCACACCAAATTCTCAATCCTAAAGTAAGTATAAAATTTTGGTAATCTGTATTCAAAACTGAAGAAAGATAAAAAATTAAATTTTCTGTTAGAACAAATTTCATATCAGTGTCAAACATGTAGTCTGTTCCAGTAGTATTACCTAATCCTAAATTAACTGTTTGATTATATGCAATTTCATATATTTTATTTTTTTCCAAATCAGATATTAAAACATAAAATCTTACATAATCCGATGTGGCATATTCAGTACCACCGTAAATAGAATCAGTGGGTGCTTCTACATTTAAATCAGCTGTTGCATTAACTGTTGCTTTAAGTGATGCTGAAGTTATTATATAATCTGACATATCAACTGGCATTGTGATAGTTTTGTCCCAATGTACACTTGTAGATTGATTGGAATCTTCATTCCATTCATGTTTCGCCCAAAATCCCCCTTGATCAATTCCAAAATCATCAGGGAAAGCAGGGAATGCGGGATTTCTAACTGGAGTCCATTCTGTATATGTTGATTGATTTGCTATTATTTTTGTTGTACTTTTGTTTCCCAAAATCTCAAAATTTGCTTTTCCTCCACTTATCGTAGCATTCACGTCTGTAGAATCTCCTTGACTAGATGAAATCCAATGTTCTTGGGAGGAAAAATTAGGATTTACGAGCCACTGTTTTGTACCTGGAATCTCAGCTGAAATTTGAATACTTTCTTGATTCTCCAATTCATTCGAACTATCTAATATATTGAACTTATAAATATTACAAGGAAGTAAAATAATGAGAAAGAAAACAAATAAAAAAACACCTTTAATTATTGAATTTTTCAATTTTAAAACCTAATAAAATGATAAATAACTAGATAAATAGTAAAATTAAAGAATATATAAATTTTCTTAATTACTATATTTATCTATTAAATCACCACTTTGACAATAATTTAAAATAACCCTTTAACAAATCCACCATCCACTTGTATTACTGTGCCGGTAATATAACTTGCCCTTTCAGAAGCTAAAAATACAACTAAATTAGCTAATTCTTCTGGTTTTCCTAATCGTCCTAAAGGGATAGGGTTTATCCATGTTTTCTCCACCTCTTCATAAGTCTTTCCTGTATCTTTTACTGTTGTATTAATTAATTCTTTCATACGATCGGTAAGCGTTGGACCTGGACATACAACATTGACTAAAATATTATACTGACCATATTCATTTGCAAGGGTTTTAGCAAAACCTACAACCCCTAACCTAGTAGTATTTGATAAGACTAAATTATTTAGGGGTTGCTTAACAGACACTGATGTAATGGCAATAATTCTGCCACTTTTTTGCTTCTTCATAACTGGAATAATTAATTCTGATATTCTAATGAAAGAACGGAGATTTAGATCAATCGAGTTTGACCACTCTTCTTTAGTGATTTTTTCTATTGGTCCAGAAGGGGGACCCCCCGCATTGTGTACCAAAATGTCTATTTTACCAAATTCTTTTAATGTCTTTTCTACAAGATTTTCTATCTTATCTTCATCTATTAAATCTGCTACAACAGGAAAAACTTTATTATCAGAAGTTATTGAGTCGGCTGCTTCTATTTTTTCCTTCGCAATTTTCAAATTTTCTTCAGAACGGCTACAAATCACAACATTAGCCCCCTCCTCATAAAACCCTTTTGCACATGCAAGCCCTAAACCTTTACTTGATGCCAAAACTAGAGCAACCTTATTTTTTAAACCCAAGTTCATCCATAAAAACCTACATATTGATCATTTCTTAATATGAGTAAAATTAATTGTTTTATATTTCTATTTTACCCTACAATTTTTTTTAAAATTTTATCTTAATTCTCTCTTATATTATCTAAAATTTATATTTTATTTAAGTAGACAACCTCATATAGCGTTGTTTTCAAACACAGAATCTTAATTTATAAAGATCTCCATCCTATTTAAAAATTTGATATTTATCCCAAAAAAAATTAATCTAACCTAATAGAATGGGAAGAAATATATAGTATATTTTACTTTTACCTTATAGAAATAATATGACTGATCGATCAT
>Ga0209977_10001257_pt1 | contig 11072 bp, 16 predicted proteins | sample SumtaG_2_FD_183113 | JGI IMG/M metagenome (GOLD analysis project Ga0209977, IMG submission 183113) | Deep subsurface microbial communities from Indian Ocean to uncover new lineages of life (NeLLi) - Sumatra_00607 metaG (SPAdes) (version 2) | ecosystem: Environmental > Aquatic > Marine > Oceanic... | reverse complement strand
AGCGCTGTCCTTATTGCGGAGAAATCAAACCAGATTACTCCAAACTTGCACCTAAAAACGGAAATTACCATGAAAGCTATAAAAGAAGAGCTCGGCAACATTATATGGAGGGATTGATGCCTTCGCAGATACAACGAGTCTTTAGAATCGATTTTGGCATTGAGATCTCCTTAACAACCATCGTCAACTGGATTGAAGAGGTTAGAGAACCGCTCAGAGAAATGCTCCGTACTACCCCTGTGCCTTCCAGCGGGTACTGGGGCTATGATGAAATTCACTTGAGGATTAACAAAGAACGGATGTACGCCATAGATACTGTGGATGTAATAACTCGATTCGTTCCCGTGGCTAAAATCTCAGAAAATATGGGTCGTAATGCGGGCAGAGAAGTCTTAATGGAAGGAAGAAAGAACTGTCAGCTATGGATTAATGGGTTAGTAAAGGATTGCACGACTAATCTAGGCGGTCTATTTAGAACAAAAAGTTTTAAGCATGTTATTCAGCAGAATTGCTTGACAGACGTGAAATGGATTGTCTCCGCCCATGTAAAAGCATTTACAGGGATGTCTAAACGATCAAATAAACCTCTCCCTAAAGAGTGGCGATGGCTTCGGGACAGATTTTACGCGCTCATTAATACCAAACAAGAATCCGATGCTTACATTCAATTAGAAATCATAAGAAACACTATTGAAAGGCTGAAAGGAAAAAGAATTAAAGAACTTCATACTGCACTCAAGCAGTTAGAGGGGTGGTTGCCAAAAATTATAGCCCACCAGCGAAACCCGTTCATTCCAACCACTAATAACCTATTAGAATCGTATCATAAGAAATACACGTATTACCCCTCGTTTAAACGGAGTATGATGACGATAAAAGGAGCACAGCGAGTCTTGGATTATCGTGTTTTTAGACACAATTTTGAAAGATTTCCCGAACACAAAGAGATGTTTGAGATGAAATTCGAAGAGTTTAAAACCATTTTATCCGAATTACCCGATAAACGCGTTATGGGCGCTCAGCATAGATATTTTCAAGCAGAATTTAAGAAGCTTGATAAATGGTTTGGAAAGTACCAAGAGATTTGGGGCGAATATTTCACGCTTAAGAAGGAATAAGGGTCAGCGAAAGATTTAAACACAATCACTAAATTTTGTAACTACCCAAAAAAAAGAAAATAACTTATCGAATAATTAGCGGGGGATCTTTAGAGGGGGGGTACTTATATTTGAATATTTGAAAATCAATTAGGTTGAGAGGAGTAAATAAGAAAAAAAAATCTTTCTTCTTTCTTCTTATTTTTTTTCTTTTTTTCTTTTTTTTTCCCTTTGAAGGGTTGGCTAACGTATAATCTAATGGATTGTGATTAATTTTAAGACATATATTAACTTGAGAGTGCTCTTCACCTCTTATGGCAAAACAATAGTAATCAAACCGGTTATGAGAATTAAAGACCGGTACCGCATTTCCAAGCTTAATCTCCACAATGTCAGATTCTTCTATATCATCCTTCACATTAGATTCTTGCCTTTCTACCAATCCTAATCGCTCCAGTATTCTTTCTAATAGATCTGAAGATCTCACCAAGCTAACAAAACCATCTACCTTAAAATGCTCTAGTATTTTTCGCTTCACTTGTACCTGAATGGTACTCATACTAATACCAAGCTGCTTACAAATCGCATTTACACTAATCTTGCCTTTAAACGCGCACAACCCCGATATTGAACACACAAGCCCCGCAAGAACATCATCAGTAGTACCTTTAACCACTTCCCATAGTTTATGTAATATTTTTTTTGAGAGATGATAGAATGGCATTCCTAACTTAAAATGCTCGCAGACCTCAAGGATTCTCTGTGAAATATAATCTTTCCTATCTCTCTCTAAATATTCAGGAAAATAGACGCGAATTTGCGTAAAAAAGTCGTTAAATTCCTTTTTTGTGAGTTCAGTTTCATTAAAGAAATCTGTCATATTTGTCGAGATACCGTCTAGTCTAAAACGGAAATATAAAATAATGGCTACCAGTTTTTCTACATTTCTATATTTCGAACCTGGTCTAAGTTGTGCTCGAATTTCTTTAAAGTTTACTAAAGCTATTTCTTTTGTAGATTTATACTCTCCTAAGCCTAAGCGACTTAACACTCTTGAAAATTCTCTACGTGCCCTAGCATACACTATTTTGTCATTATTAATCACATAATTATACTTGCTCAATCGGTTCAAACCTCTTGAATTAGGAGATATAACCCTTTCCTTTCTGGTCCCTATCTGTGTCGTTCCAATACCGATCGCATATTGAACAAGGTCCGCATTATATGGTCTATCATACTGTAATTTCCAAACTTGTAATACAATTCCACAATTTCTACACACATATCCCGCTGTAGCTTCGGCAATATCGCTAGAATTACAAATATCACAGGTCAAAGGCGAAAGACCTTGAACTACACAACTATCTTGAATTGTCTTATTTGTTGCCACTTTTGATCACTATTTTTTTATTTTCAATAATTCATTTTTTCATTTTCACTAATTCATTTTTACGAATTTGATCACTATATGTTTTCACTAAGAAAACTTTGTGACGGTGTTTGCTTTTTAAAGGTAACGGTTTGGATCGGAATTTGTAAGTAGAGCGCCTCTACCCTTCGATCACAAATTTACTAAAAGTATAAAAAGTACACTTTTTTCATTTGGGCTCGCAGTGACATTTTTGTACGTATAAAAAGCTTTGAGTACAATATAATTATATCAATGAATAATGCCAAATTAGTCGTAAGTGCTCTCTCTCCTAAGAATCACACTATTTGGTTAATTTTCAAGATTTTAGTGATCACGAAGAAAAAAACATATATCACAATTTTCTTCATAAATTATTCGATATTTTTTTCTTGATTTTTAAAAATTCCTAATGCATTTTAGGAAAGATACCCAACTTTGACGCTTCTAACAAGAGATCCCACAAATTGATCTCATCTTCCTTTCTTTTGGTATCTTTTTTTGAGTTTGTTTTTTGATTTTTATTTTTTTTCATCTGTTCACTCAATTCGTATGTTAGTAGCATAATCCTTTAACCATATATAAAGAAAAAACCGTTATTTCCTCTTCTTTAAAATTTATATAATATCATATCTTATTTATTACCGAATCCCCTTTTTTACATTTTTATAAATCAGGTAAGTGTGAAAATGAGGAGTAAACAATTACTATTACCACGAAATCTAATTCAAATACAACAAATAATAAATGGAGGAAAATAAATTATGCCATTTTTGGTTATAACAGCTTGGTATCCGACTCATAAAGCATCTGAGGTTATAAAAATACTTTTTGAAGTGCGTAAAAAATATCCCCCAAGTGTTTTAGCAGAATTAGGAGACACATCTGTAAATCAAGCCGTAACGACAACAGAAAAGGGATTAAAAACTATGAGTTTTTATGACGTAAAAGAAGGGAAGCTTGAAGAAGCTCTAAAAACAGCTAGAAGTGCTTTAGCAATGTTTCAACCCATTGAAGGATATGAATATTCAATAGAGGTTTGGTCAACACTTACAGAAGCTTTTGAGACTTTAGGAATGCAAGCTCCGACATAGGTAAAGAAATTAAAAGTATTTCAAATCTCATTTTTTTTTTTCAATTTATAGGAATTGAATTTGGTTAATCATTTATCTCTTTGTATAAAGTGAAAATTACAAATGTTATCTCCTAAACCCATAAATTTATTTCTGCTAACTTAACCTTGAAAAGATTTCTTTTTTAATATATAAGAAATATTCCACTATAATCCTAAAACAATACTCAATATTTTCAAATTCAGGCTTAGCTTTTTTGCCTAAGTGAACAATATCATTACGGTCGTTTTGTAACAGTCTCAAAATCCTAAATACATGTTTCGGGTAGTAAATATGATACTTTTCTTTAATAATTTTTTTTCTAAGTTCATGAAACTTATGGAATTCTAAACTAAATTGTTCAACACTCATCCCTTCGTAATTCATTACTTTAGCAAAAAAAGTACGAGTAAACGCTTCATATATAGAGTAAAAATAAATAATCGCCATATTCATAAGACTTTTCATTCTTACTGAATAAATACTATCGTCTATATCCTTCTTGATTTTCTTAAATTCTAAATAGTCTTTTGAATCTCTTAGGAATTCAAATGTCTGTTCCATTTCTTGCGTATAATTAAAGGTGATTTCATGTAATTTACTCCTCATTACTTCAAAATTACTTAATTTATTGTGCGAAATACTGTTCATATCATTACCAACATTTTTTACTCTTCAGTATTTTTATAACTATTTAAAAAAAAATTGGTATTTCGATAAAATAATTGAGAATGATTTTGCTCTTGAAAAAATAGTTCTGATAAATAAAAATCGTCCTTCTGATGATAAATTAAATATATTGAGGGAACCAATTAGCCAATTCCCTAAGAAACCAATTGAATTTGAAGTAGACTTTCCTGAATATTTACCTAAAGCCAATTATCGTGAAATTGATTTGGTATTCAAACATGAGTATGTGATATATCTATTTAAATGCAAAGGAACAGTAGATCCCTTGTCAGAACAGAAAATGTATGATAAAGGGGTAAAAATATTGAAAAAAATCTTGAGATATTAGATTCAAAAATAGATTTGATAAATTATTGCATTGATAATAATTTGATTAAGCATAAACTTTTTACAGGAATTATAGGACATTTAGCTTTCATAATTCAAACAGAGGGTCTATTTGAACAATATAGTGTATTTTCACCCGAAAAATACGAATCTTTTCTTATTGGTATTAGAGATCTTGTAAATAATGGTAAGTTTAAGGAGATATTTAGAATTGAGTAATATTATATTAACGTATAAATAATATACTAATTCTTACTCCCTTATTGAAAATATGAATCTTTAGATTCTGAATTGAGTTTATTGTTATTTAATATTCCTAAACGTCTATCTAAAATATCCAATACTACAAATTGAGAATTTATCACTTTTATTATTGAATGATAAAGTTCGTTCATACTGGGATAATCAGAATTAATGAAATATAATTTATCAAGAAAATACAGATCGTTCTTATCCAAATTAATTGATTGGAGAAGGTTTTGGTTTATTAAGAAAAAATTAATTTCCTTATTGATAATAAATTTCTGCTTATCTTCAAGTTCCTGAACCGTTTTAAGATCATCCTCATTTAAAATTATTTTATTATTGATTTCTAAGTAGTTTTTCTTCTTAGGTTTATAAATTCCTACCATCCTTCCTCTCTGATTTCCTTTTTCATCTTGTAGTTTAGGATATTTAACTTTAAACATAAACTCATAGTTCTTATCTTTAGGCTCTGATTGTATAAAACAATCTTCATTCAGATATTTTCTTATGAGTGTTTTTAATGTAGGTCTTTGATTTGGCTTTTTTGCCACGAATCATACCTTGTTACCTTTATGTAATGTGTAAATAATGAATTTCATAATTTGTTTTCAAATCCTTTTTTTTGTCTCTTTTTATGACAATCTTCACATGAACTTATTAAATTAGTAGGATCTAATGCCATTTCAGGAAAATACTTAGCACTATTAATATGATCTACATGATTTGCTAAATTACCACAATGCTTACATTCAAAATTATCTCGATTTAATATTAAGATTCTAACATTAGCCCAATCATAAGAATTATAAAAGGTTTTAGGCAATTTCTTATACCCTTTTTTCTTATTCATGTTTTTAAGATGTTGGATAAAGCTTTCTAAATATCGATTATATTTTTCTAATTCATAAAACTTTACTTGAAATTCTAATCCCTTAAGATAACGATAAGCGATAATGTTCCAATCAACTCCTTTTATTATATCCATATTTTCTATTAGCAAATTCTGAATTTCCTTATCTGTTGGATCAAAATATCCAATATCTTTAAGATATTCCATCATAATATTTCACTTTTTACTATTATGTAAATTGTTGAAAGTTAGGAATTCAATTTATTATAGTAGATTACACCATAAGTTTACTGATTTATCCTCTCAAAGCATTTGATTCATAGAAATTATTTATTAAATGCATTCTAAATAGGTTTGAGTTATTTTTTTAATCAGTTATTACAGATTTCACTATAAAAAAAATCTAAGACGCATGGTAGGAATCATAATTTAGTTTTTAAATTTAATTATCCTAAATTTCTCTATCTTTTCTTACTATCTTATAATAATTCAATTTAGTTTTAATTTTCTTACGGAACAGAAATTTGTAATAGAACTTATTCCAATAATCCCTAAGACCTTTCAAAAATTCATTGACAGACTCAATAATAGCATTTTGGCGCCCAAAATTTGCAGGATAATCTTCATGAACGATTATTGATTGCTCGTTAAAAAAATCCTCGCCAGGGCGGACTTTATGGTACAATCCTCCTGATTTTTGAAGAATATAATCAGATATATTATAATAAAAAATTTCACCATTTTCCTCAACCATACTTAAACCTAAATAATTTGAATATCTCTCAAAATTTTGCTTTATCTTACCTTCATAGTATGACTTCAATCTAGTAAATCGTGATCTGTCGTAACAATACTGAATGAAAGTATAAAGAAAATGCTCTATATCCTCATAAAAAGCCTGAACCTGTTTTACTAAAAGACGATCATCTCTAAAATGATCCCAAATTACTATAATTATCGCAGCGATACCTATTACTCCTCCAATAACTTCTAATACATTTATAATGTCCAAATATAAATCAGAGCTTCTTTTATGAAAAAAATATTGATTTCAATTTATAAATAAAATTATTAAGAGAATACTATTTTAATGACGTTTATATTTCTTTGTCGTTATTTTAAGGTGAAAAAGTAAAATACTGTTCATATCATTACCATCATTTTTTACTCTTCAGTATTTGTATAATTATTTAAAAAAAAAGTTCCCCCCAAACATGCTACATTTAAAAGAAATACACGGGAGACTTAGAATGAATTTTTGCTTAAAAATGGTTATCTAAATTCTATAATAAACTCATTTATATGTAGAGTCGACTTATTTTTGGTTAGCGCATTCAATATTTTAGGTTTAATCTGAGCTATGGTTAAAGTGTATTACTGCCCGCGATGCAAGATGAAAAAGGTTATCGAGTATCCAGACTCGATTGTATTCCCTGACTGTTTATTGGAATTTGACAAAAAACTAATTGGAGTTATACCTGATGACGAAATATTGGCGCATGGGGAAATGCATGCCGTTCTCGATTCATTCCAGGAGCTTAAAGATCCAAAAATAGCTAAAAGATTTTTTGATTCCATAGCAAAAGACTTGGAAGAATTGAATGATGAAGATTAGATTCGCTATTAGAATGTATTAATATATATTAATTGTTCAATTTTATCTTTAAAAACTCTCCTTCTATTCGTTATTAAATAGAAATTTTTTTTTCATTCAATTCCTCACCTTTTCCCAATTTTCCATTAGAATGTTATATATTTGTAAGTGTGTTTTATTTGCAATATTATGTGATTGATACCCTCTCATTGTATTTGTAGGTGCATTCGCTATAACATTCATAGTATATATTTCTTCATTTTTCAATGTAATCTTAATCCCTCTCTTTTTTTCAATTGATATTATTTCATTAAAAGGGATTACAACTTTATATTTTGAATGTCTTACGTTTATTTTATTATCATCAATAGTTACAATACTTATATCTCTAAATTTTGCTGTTCGAGGATTTCCTTTAGCAACCGCAACTTCTTGAAATGTATAACTAGTATTTTCCAAATTTAATTCTTTCCTCTTCTAATTTAGTTATTTTTTTTACTTTTTTATGGTAAACTAAGATCATATCTTAGATAAGTTATATTATTATTCTGTTAGCAATATAAAAAAAGCAATATGAAATAATAATTTTTTTTAAGGTGTCATAAGCGAGTTAAAGCAAAACCTCAATATTCAATTTTTTTTTTAAATACTTTGACGCTTTCTGTTGTTCATCTCTAATTAAAAAGAAAAGGTGAATTATGAAGTTTAAGATTTTTACTCTATTATGCCAGTTATACCATATGATGAAAGGATGGTAATCAATGCTTAACTTTCTTTTTTTATTTTTTTTCTACAGAATCTAGCTTTCTAATTTCAGAGACGTTTATATATATAAGATTTGTATAGATTAGTGGAAAATCGGCAATTAAAACCGAATATTTAAATAACTTTTCGTTTTACAATTATTTAGAATAAGGATCAGCAAGGAGGGTAAAAAAAGTATGGCTCAGAGAATTGATTATGAGAATTATATTTTCATTCTCTATTTGTTTAATCGCTTGAAAGTTGGGGGTGGCAGAATGAGAACTGCTAAGCTTCTTTATCTCTTAGAGGATGACCTATATAGGAATAATATGATTGGTCCTACTTATGTAATGAAACGTTATCCGATGGGCCCTTATAACCCAGAGATCGCATCGGATCTCAAAAATCTTGGAGATAATACTTTTCTTAAAGTTAAACCGGTATATTATGATAAAATAGATGATTTTGCTGATGTCTATTCTTGTAATCGCAACACGACCAAATTTTTAAAATCCATTGAAGAACTCTTAGAAGAAAATTCTGAAATATTTGAGAAATTAGATAGTCTTGTTGATATCTATGCAAAAAAGAAAGGGGAAGAACTTAAGGATCTCATTTATTCATTAAAAAGTACAGGGAGAAATCAAGTCAGTATAAATGACTACCAAGAGCAAACTGTGATTATAAACCCAAAAAATCTGAGTAACCCTAAGTTGCGCTTCTACCTTGACGAAGACTGGTATGATACTGTAGAAGTCCTCTTAAATCCTGATCTTTACTACGGACTTCAACAAGGCATTATAGATGCACAAAAAGGCAGATTTACAAATGAATTAAGTTAACTGATATGAACTACAATGAGCGATGTTTTACCTGTTATTTACACCAAAAATTTCCAATACAATTTCAAACAAATACCAGAAAAAGATCAAAAACGTATTGAATATGACTTAACACATATAAACAAACAAGATATTCTAAGGCAAGGGAGATTTAAGGGTGAACTCAATTATCTAAGAAAAATGAGAAATGGGGATTTCAGGATTTTTCTTACCTATTGTGCAGATTGTTATGAAGAATTTAGAAATAAGATAAATTGTGCTATTTGTGATTCTGAGAACCTTGAAAGAATCATTGTATTCTTTATTTATCCAAGAAAAAAACTTTATCAACCACGAAAGTTTCAACAGATAGACATCGCTAAAATCGAGTTCTAAAAAAATTAAAGACTAAGTTGAATTTAATATTAATTTATTTTTTTCAAGAAACCAGGAATCAACTAAGAAAGACTGTTCAGCATTATTTTCAGAGTTAAAATTGGATTTTATAACCGATTTCGGGAACCAGTTTTCGCTTCCACTATTTAAATTAATAAGCAAGGCTTTTTCAGTTTCTCCTTTTATACATCCGGTTATTTTTATTATACCCTCTCCCAAATCTACTTCTTCCTCAATTACAATATTATCTTCATCTAGCGGTTTCAAAGGATTTGCAGATTCAATTGGAGAAGTATCAATATTAAGTTTTGAATTTTTAGAACTGCTAACTGTTGCAAATTCTATTTTTTCTTGGAGAATATGGTCTATGAGCCTCCTTAAAATCTCTATTTGAGCAAATTTGAGCATTTTTGGATAGTCACCTACGTTAAACCACAGTTTAGCCTCCCCTTCCCAACTCACCGAGATAGATGTCTTTTCTTCTTTAAAGACATGAACCGTCGACCACGACTTTTCTTTACCCTCTAACACACGAAGCATCATAATTATTTCTTCTAAATTGCATTTAATAGTTTTTCCTTCCTTTAACGATAATTTTTCCCATGTGCCGTTCTCCTTCTTCTTAATAAACTGGAGAAATATAAATGGCTCATCCTTCGATGAACTTTGAACAAACATTCCTGTGGACTGTCCAAAAAAACTTTTATTATGCTTATCAACCATTTTTTTCACTCTTTTCTAAGTAAGTATGTTATAAAGATGCTCACATTATTTAAAGAAAAAGACAATACACAATTTCTTAATTAAATTAATTCTTATTTTGCTTTTTTTTTCTATTAGCTTTTAATTTTATGCTAAAACTTGTAGTCTTGGAGGATTTTTAGTAATCGCATTAACCTTTATCCGGCTAAAATTAGAAAAAGAAGCTAAAAAAGAGAATTGAATCCTTGTTCGTGTGGATAATATGCAAACAAGATGGGGGGCTTTTTGGTACTATCAGTCAATCCTTGTTCGCGTGGATACTATGTTATTTAAAAAAAGAGGAAAAGGATAATGAAAGTCAATCCTTGTTCGCGTGGATACTATCTTAAATGGAAACCAAAAGAGCCGCCAGAAGAAAGTCAATCCTTGTTCGCGTGGATACTATACTAGTTTTTTCTTTTTTTCTGACTTTTTTTATAATAATGTAAATCTTTATATTAATATAATCCCTGATTATGCCCTTAAATTACGAGAAATCTTTAAAAAATTCAGAAGTTAATTTTAAAATATTTATAGATTTTGATCCAACCTCTAAAGTTTTTTATCATAATTATTTTTTTGACGAGTATAAAAGTGTCTTAAAGATAGCTTTGACACACCCCATTAACCGACAATGAGGATTTTTGGGATAATGCTACCAATAATGGAGATTGCCTAGATCTGAAATATGAGAAATTTGATCTTACAAAATATGTGTATTTATTACACTTTATATAAAATTTTGAAATTAAATTTTTATAGACGTGACTCAATAAATTGCAATTTTATTCTTCTTAGTATAATTGCTAAGATTATGGAAAAATCAATCTTTACTTCCTCTTTCTCTTCTTCCGATTTTATTTTGATAAAAAAAAGTTTCCATTCTCTTTTATTCTCTAACTCTTCTTCATTTACAATTTGAACAGGATGGCCAGAATGTAATGAATCAAACTTTTCCAATTTTTCTTTATTGATATAATTATCCTCAAGAATAGGTACATATTCATGACATTTAAAACATACTTTTAGCCTTATTTAAGTCACTT
>Ga0209977_10001256_pt1 | contig 11073 bp, 9 predicted proteins | sample SumtaG_2_FD_183113 | JGI IMG/M metagenome (GOLD analysis project Ga0209977, IMG submission 183113) | Deep subsurface microbial communities from Indian Ocean to uncover new lineages of life (NeLLi) - Sumatra_00607 metaG (SPAdes) (version 2) | ecosystem: Environmental > Aquatic > Marine > Oceanic... | reverse complement strand
TTTCTTTCGTTGAAATTTTATTAATCAAATTTTGTCTGTCGTTAGTTCCTCCAAATAGAACTTCCCTTTCAGTAATTGTTTCGGGAAGTGAGGGAAAATATTCGCCAGATTCTATTAAATTAATTAATACTTCAGTAATTTCGTTGCTTGATTCGTTTAACTCAGAATTAAGGAAGTGTTTAAATATACCCACTCTCAATAATCGGTTTAAATCTTTAACTTCCCAATTGCTGGTGAATTCTACTAAGGTTTTAATATCAAAAACGATTTTTGGATTTTTTTCTGAAAAGTTTCTTAAAATAGTCTCTCTTTCGATTTTATCTAACAAAGGGATTTTTATGAACAAATCAAAGGCTTCAAAAATCAACCTTGAATTTACTTCGATTTCTTGAAATTTATTATTGATCCAGATTAAAATTAACCCCTCTTTTATTAATGACTTCTTTTCTTTAAAAGAAACTATAAAGAGCTCTAATAGATTTTTTTCTTTTAATAAAGCCTCAGAAAAATTATGCTGATTAATCACTAACAATCTTTTTATTTTGTTTTCTTCTGTTTTATATTCATTTATCTGTGATATTTTACTATTTTCGATTTCTTTTTTTTTTATTATATCCTTATTCTTAACAATATTTTCTAGAATGGATATAAAGTTGCTAAAAAAATCTTCAGGGGACTTAACGATTTCCTCTTGATTTAATTCAATAAAATCCAAATAATAATTATTTGAAATTAATTTTAAATAATCAATAATATCAGTTCCAGAATTTATGTTAATTAGAAGGGTGCCTTTTGGCTGTATAAATTTAGCATAACTCTGAACAATCGACTCCTCGTGGTTTGTCAACATTATTTTCAAATAATTAATAATGTCATTATATTTATCGCGATAGAAAATATCGTCTCGATTAATATCAAATTCATTTGGAGTGAAGAATTTAAAGAATTTCAATTTCATCTACTTGTTAATTAATTTTTTTGAACATTATTTTCATGACAATTATCACATATATATTTAGCGATAGCTCATCGCCCGACAAAAATAGATACATTAAAATATACGAATTTATAATACAAACTTCTTAGTTATTAAATTCACAAAGGAAATATATTAAAATCAAATAGAGTAAAGGAATTTACACTAATATTGATAATAAATAAAAGAATAGAAAATTTAATTTTTTGAGTGCTTTACTTCTTCCCTTCTATCCCATAGAAGCAAAAATACCCGCCTTCTAATTCGTATTGTGAAAATAAGTCACAACCGAAACAGCTGCAGCCATGATCTTCAACTTCTGACATTGGTTTTTGTGTTTTTCCCCGTGCGCAGAAAAGAGCGTGTGGCTCAAACTCATTTAACTTGTTCGGCTTAAATGACGGGCAAGGACCACAGAAGCGTCTACAAACATTCATTGACTCTTCTGTATCCGGTACTGGTTTTGGCATTTCTTCTAATTCACCTTATCGGTTAATATTTTTTAGTAGTTTTATAATATTATTAATAAAGAGTTTAAACTCTTATTTTATTGTGATTGTATTAGAAGTAGCCAATTAGACTTTTAAATTTTGTATTTATAACTTATTAATTTTGGAGACCATCAAAATGAATAAAAATAAACCCATTTTATTTCAAATAATAGTATCAATTATATTTTGATAAATTACTTGTGGCATCAGTCCGAATGCCTCTATCCCATCAACCTTTACGGAATTTGGGAATACATTTTTCATTATATTGTAACCTGCATTTACGTCGGCATTGATGAGCGTACCATTGGAAGTTTTGAATAATCCTCTACTAATTCTTTTACCTACATATTTCTTATGATGTCTAATCTCTTCATTATCGAGAAAACTACACTTAGATGTGTGGTTCTCGTTAATTGTTATTACAGTAGTTCCAATCAATTCTGATTTATATTTAACTTGATTAATCAACCTTAAGAACGGAATCTGAACGAATTTCTGGTTATTTTTCTTACCAATATTTATATTTTGCTTCCAGCCATGATTATATCCAATTATAATAGTTCCAAGATTATTTTCGATGCAATAATCAATTAAAAGTCTAGAAATTCTGTGAAATATGGTGGTTATTTTATCGTTTCTCTTTAGATGTAATTTTTGAATCCTTTTAGTGTCTTGGAAATTGTTCTTCTTGCTTTCGATACTTCTATAATGAGCTAATTGCTTGTTGTAATATTGATTTATGGATTTTATAACCTTACCTTTAATAATAATTGGATCTAACCCAATATTATTTACAGCAGTTATAAGGTTATTCAAGCCTAAATCAATTGATAATACATTACTTTTATTTAATCCTAAATCCTGCTCTTCTTTTTCGTATACTATTTCTATCTTATATTTTATCCCTAATGGAATAATCCTTACTTCTTTTAGTTTTTCCTTTATTCTTGTTTTCGTTAGTTTGAGATTAACTTTCTTTGGAAAGCGTAGATATCCCTCCTTAATTCGGCATTGCTGGTTTGTAAAAATAACGATAGACTCTCCGTTCTTCTTCTTATAGCGTGGAATTCTTGGCTTGTTCTTAAATTTTTTAGGATTCGCTCTATATTCTTCCAACGCTCTAAAATACGATCTCCAATTTCTATTAACTAGCTTTAGAATCTGTTGAGAAGTCTGAGAAGGCAATTTTCTATATGCTCGTTTATCTTTTAAAATATAATCCAGATCGTAGTAATTGAGAAAGTTATTCAATTTAAAAAAATCTTGTCTTACATACCAATTAGCTAAATTATATAAATTTTTAGCTAAATGACACAATTTAGAAAGTTGGTCAGAAGGATTTATGTATATTGTTTCAGATAATCTCAAATTAATACTTAAATAGGATTACCTATATTTAAAGAAATACAGTATATAATAATACTGATTAATATTATCAATTGAATTAAAAATACATTAATTTACTTATTATATTACAAATACAAAACATAGGCTGTTAGGTTAAATAACATGTAGTGCTTGGTTTAAAATATCTAAATTTTTAACAAATTCTTCCTTAAATAGATGATAATACGTAAATTTTCGTTTTTTATATCCTTGTATTAATCCTGCTACTACAAGCTTTCTTAAGTGATGAGATATTGTCGATTGGGACTTATCTAATATAGTTTCTAATTCGCATACACATCTATCTTGTTCTTTTAAAGCGTTAATAATGATCAACCTTTCTTTGGACGCTAAAGCTAATGTGAATTTCTCAATCGCATCAAATGTTTTATTTTCTTCTAATTCTTTCCCCAATTTTAGCAAATTTTTAAAGAAACCATTTGAGTTAGAGCATTCCTTACAGGCACATAGCATTATCTTAATTTCTGATTCGCGTTTTTCTTTCATAAATTAAATTCCTTTTTATTTTTTTGCAAAATTTTATCTTATATATAAAAGTGAATCGATAAATATAAATCTATAACATTTTAAGCTTTCCTTACGCTCAAATCGACAACCTTAAATTTGAAGAACAACTTCTATCAAATAATAATTATTAAAAGAATGAAGCAGAAATGAAATCAGAAGAACCAAAAGAAGAATCAAAAAAAATTAATTATTTTGAAAAACTTCTTCCGTTATGGGTTGCATTATGTGTAATAGCAGGCATTATTCTATCTCAGCTCATCCCTGAAATAAGCGAAGCTATTAATTCTTTACAAATAGGGGGAATTTCTATCCCCATTGGAATCTGCTTATTCCTAATGATGTATCCCGCCATGTTGAATCTTCAATTTTCTGAGTTGAAAAAATTAGGTAAAAACCCAAAACCAATTATATTAACGCTTATATCTAATTGGGTCGTGGCTCCTTTCATAGGGTTAGCAATGGCAAACATTTTTTTACCTGGATATGAACAGTTAATAGTTGCAATCATCCTTCTAAGTTCAAGCCCATGTACTGCTATGGTCCTAATCTGGGGTTGGATGGCAAGAGGGAATCAAGAACAAAATGTAATTAATACTAGTTTAAATACAATAACAATCATATTCGGTTATGTCCCTTTAGTCGCATTATTAACCGGTATTAAAAATATTCCTATAGATATCTTGCTTTTGTTGATTTCTTTGGTGATTTTCATAGGAATTCCATTATTATTGGGTATAGTTAGTAAAAAAATTATAATTTCTACAAAAGGAGATGCTTGGTTTAACGATGTCTATAGACCAATTGTAGGAAAAATTTCGATTGTAGCACTATTAACGACTTTAATTGTTCTTTTTTCACTAAATGGAAATGTCTTAATAAATAACCCTGATCTATTGCTATTAATTTCTATACCTCTTTTAGTGGGATTTGGAATTGTTGTTGGTTATAATATAATAATTACAAAACTCTTTAAGTTGAGATATGAGGAAGCAGTTATTACAGTTATAATAGGGTCTTCAAGTCATTTTGAAATTGCTATTGCTACTGCGATTGCTATGTATGGAATTGGCTCTATTGCCGCATTAGGGACTACCATGGGACTATACGATTCTTAGTTTTACTATGAACGGGTCATTCTGGGAGGTTCCAGTAATGCTGTCAATAGTCTACCTCGGAAGATTTCTGAATAAAAAAGGATTTTGGGAGACTTCAGAAGATAGGATTGAGCAATAAATTCAAATTTTTTATTTTTTTTCCCTTAATTTACAGGAATTAATCAAGCTCAAGCTGTAAAAATACAAATTTAGATAAATCTTAATATATCACCAAAAGTTTGCCTTAGTTTGTCGATTTGCTTAAGATCTCTCCAATTACATTTAGGAAGATTTCTAAGATGATAATTATCTACTTTAAATAACTTCCCTACTTGTTGCTCAAACTCAGAACTTATGAATTCTAGATAATTATCTCGTCTTATTGTATGATCTACAACAATATAAATATCAACAAGTCCCCTGTTTTTTAGGTTTTGTTTAAAATTATCACTAGATTTTAAATGTCTATAATCGTTGACATGGGAACCATTTCTAGGAGTTCTATGCCTGAATCTATCTATATATTCCTCTAGTGAAGAATGCTCGCGATCCCAATATTCCCCTGCAACGCTTAGAGTGAATCTATTTTCTCCTATATTTATATCTACATAAGCAAAAGCGTCAAAATGCATGTGCCTATAGCTCTGTAATGTATTATAATCACTAGGCAAAATACAAGCAACTCGATCAAAAGGAAGAACTTCATATAATGAAGTTGGCTTTTCACCAAAATTTTTATAAAATAATCTTGAAAGTAAATAGCGCATTATCCTTTCATTCGTTATTTTACCTCCCGAACAAATATCACAAGATTTTAGATCTAGACTATAATCATCAGGTTTAGATTTAAATTTAAAACTTGGATGATATTTGCAAGACCATAGAAAAACTTTTCTGGTTGGCTGCTTTAACTTCTCAATATAACTCAACGGTGTTTCCAGATTAAAATTATATTTATCGCCTCGAGCAATAATTTGTTCGCTTGTTAATCTATAACTATCATGATAACATTCAGCACACCAGTTATCATAATCTTTAATGCGCTCCATACTAATATAAAATTCCCCATGCTTATTGCAAATAAATGGGAATAATATTTCAGAGACTATCTGCTGTTCATCACGAGGTTTTTTTAACTCCTGATTTATTCGAGTAATAAATTCAGTTTCAGTAAATTTAAATCTCGCATTCCTCAACTCCGCTTCTCTAGCAAAATCTTGATATGAATGGGACTTTTCAATTCTTGAACATAAAGGACATATAGCGCGATATAAATGTTTGTAAGCTACGTTAAATTTTTCATGGTTGGAACACTTACAGGAAAGTTCAAATGATAAGTTTTCTATAAGAGTCCCTGTTAGCACAGATTCTAAATAATCAAATAAATTCGTCTCCATATTAAGTCCTAAAGAATGAATTTTACTGCAATAGGAATTCCATTTCTCAACTAAGCCAAAAACACGCTTTTCAGCACATATTAATTTGTAATCATGTATCAAATTAAAAAAAGCAATATAGTCATTTGGAAACTCTTGTTTTAGATTAAAAAACCAATTATCTAAAAGTTTTTCATCTATTAAAGAATTAGGTCTCTTATATTTATTAGATTTTAAGGTAGCGAAGGACAAAGCTTCAGAGCCATTAGATGTACCATAGAGAATCTCAGCAATTCTATTATCTGGTAGATCTCCTTGAAGTGATTTGATTTGTTTTACCAAATTTTCAAGAAAACCCTTTGATACGAATTTTATATTCTTTGTATTTAAAAATTGGTTTTTAATAAATTCTTTATAATGTTCTAGAGCCATTATCTCGATTTTTTTAATTTCTCTTGGTTGCCCTTCTCTTTGTTTCATGGAATTTTCGAAATTACTTTTTAATTCATTATTGAAAGATTCCCTAAATTCTTCATTAATTTTAGGTGTTTCAAAGTTTTCAGATTTTTCATCCATGCTTTTCTGATAATTAATATTCATTCTCAGTAAGTTAAAAACATCAGATTTAGTAAATTTCGAAGTTAAATCTTCCTTGAAAAATTCATGATACGCAGAAAACCTGTCGAAGGCAGATATCTTTGCTTTCTTATTTTCTTTAGTTTCAGGATTTAACCCGAGAAGACAGCGACATGTACCAACGTTTAGAATTTGATCATAACTATGCTTAATCTCTTTTAACCCCATTTCATGTTTGTTTTCTGACGAAATTAATAGCTCGTTACTTTTCAAAATGTTCTTTTGCCATTCATTCAAACAATTTCGAAGATGTTTTGAAAGTGGCTTAAGATTTTCAGGTTCAGAAAGGATTTCGGAATGAACTCTCAGATGCTTGAGAATCCTAGTATATTGGATGCTAATTTCAGCCATTCCATCCTTAATTGCTTTATTTACGAGATTTGGTTTTGAACTACTTCCTTTTTTTAATGCCTTAATTTGTTTTTCGGTTAATTGCTTGAGATAAGCATTAGAAATTGTATCCATATAACGTGAAACTATGGATACTCCCCTTCCAACTGTTATGCAATATACCCATCCTTCTACAAATGAGGTCATTTCATCAAGGAATCTTGATTTCACGCTTTCGAGTAATTCACGTGGTGGGAGTCCTGCTTTATCAAATAAGCATGATAATGCAGCATCCACGAAATCACCGATCCTTTCATCAACATAAACTAAAGGAATGTGATGTTTTTTGCATTTAGGATACTTCCCAAAACCAAAGAATCTCAATTTAAGAGGTTTAACTCTTGTCATAAACTCACACCCGAAGTTTGGGCAGATTGCTACGCGGTCTTCTCCCACGGTTTTTCGTGACACGTTGGTGTATGCTTTCATGTGGTTAATCGCTCCTCGAGTTGTTTTATTGATTTTTTAATCTTATCTCTTGGCGTTTGTTCTAATAGGTTATCCAGCTCTCCTTCTAAACCATGGTAGTTTATTTCAAGTTCCTTATAAAATTCACGGAATTGTGCATATAGGCATTTTTTCACTAAACAAATGTTTTTTGCTAGTACAATAACGAATTTAAGGAATCTTGGATGATCATGAATATTCTCCTCTGAAAAAATATGAATTAAAATGGACAGTTTCTCCGTTATGGCTGATAGTTTATCAATTTGTGAGTTGTTATTTTCATAATAAAGAGATTGAATCCCCTCCTCAAGTGAATGTCCTTGTTTCTTAATTTTTTTTAACAAGGTTATAAATTCATTAGATAATGATTCAACCTTTTGTTTTCGGGTAAGGAATTTTGTGGTTGATTTATTATCAAGTGAAATCAAATTAGAACGAAATCGATATCTTATAACTTCAGTCTTGTAGTTAAAAAAAGTTCGGAGCTGGCGTGAAAGTTCTTTAATTTTTCTTGCGCCCTCAATTTCATACCAATCATTAAAAATTTCCTCATATTCTGTTCCAAAATCAGAATCGTCAATATAATCTGTCATAATTTATTATTACATATCTTTTACTACCCAATTATCACAGTTATATTTAAATAAAAAAGTGAGCGAAATAAATCGATAAATATAAATCTATAACATTTCAAACTGTAAGTTGAGTCAAATCGACAACCTTAAATGTGAAATACTATTTTTTATTTTAAGACTTCATAATATAAAAAATTAATTTGAAAAATTTGATTGAAATTGGCAGTAGTATACATGCGTAAATTGGAGGAAGAACCAGAGACTTACGATTCGAAGTTTACTTCACTTACAAAAGGAGTAAATGTTAATGTTCATAGCTGGGTATTGGATCAAATTCAATCAGATCAATCAATTTTAGAAATTGGGTCTGGAACGGGTTCATTAGCTTCAAAAATGGTTTCAAAAGGAAATATTGTAGTTGCAATTGATAATAACATTGAAATGATTAATTATGCTAAGCAGAAATACTCAGATACTTTAGAAAATGGTACGCTATTGTATCGATTAGGTTCATTTACGGATTTACCCGTTGAAAAGAGATCGTTAGATTTAATTGTCAGCACATTTCTATTATCAGAACTTCGCCCGTTAGAACAACAAATATTTCTTAGAAATGCCTGGAAAGCATTAAAACCAGATGGTCGCTTGATATTAGCCGCTGAATTTATTCCATCAGGGTTTTGGAAGGTCAGTTTTAAAATCAAAAGGTGGTGGTTCAAAAAAAAACTACGTCGTCTTCGTTTAAAAAGTACTTTTTTAGTTAAATGGTTTTTCAATTACATTGAGCCAATAGGTTTTAAGATCGGAAACCAAAAAAAGTGGAAGCACGGTTCAATTCAAGCAATTGAATTGCTAAAAATTAACGATAATGGAGAAGAAGAACCCGATTATTATCGTCCTAAAACAAAGAAATTTAAAGGACTTGTTTCGCAATTAAGAATTTATCGATGTCTTTTTACCGGACAGATAGATAGAGTTCCAATAGAACCAGGAATATATCAATCTGGTAATCCAAGTAGCAAATCTCCTATTATCGTAACGGCTAATTACGATTATACTTACATAAAATTAATGCGCGATTTACAAGGTATTGATGCGTGGGTTTTATGTTTGGATTCTAATGGAATTAACGTATGGTGTGCTGCTCGTGGAGATGATTTTGGCAACAAACAGCTACTAGAAGCCATTGAATCAACAGATGTTCAGGTGGTTTCAGAGAAAAAGACACTAATTCTTCCCCAACTTTCAGCAGGAGGGGTTGCTAAACCTCAATTACCAGAAAAATTTCCTTTCAAAGTAAAATTCGGCCCTGTTTGGTCAAAAGATTTAAAGCAATTTTTATCCGAGCGACCAATCCGAAAACCAGATTCTATGAAACTTGCCAAATTTACTTTTTCTCATCGTGTTCGTGCTGGAATCACGCATACCACGTTTTTATTCCGCAAAATCTTTTTAATTCCGATAATTGCAATTTTACTTTCGTTTATCGCCTTGAATAACGTTGCTATCATATGGTGGCTTGGAGAATTAGTAATATGGATCATTCTCTCAAATGTAATAATATCAATCTTCTTTCCACTCTCTAAATTTACCCGTAAATTTATTGTTAAAGCTGTATTTTTTGGATGTTTTAGCATATTTTTTATAGGGGCAATTTCTTGGATATTTCATAGTTCGTATCTATATTTACTCTTGAACTTTGCTATATATTTCTGGATAACATTCTTTTCTACGATGTCTTTTAGCGGATACACGATGTCAACCAGTCCGAAAGAAATTCAAGCAGAGTATCCTGTTTTTAGAAAAATAAATCTTACTCTAATAATTTTAGTTGTAATTCTATTAGGAATAAATATAATATTTTTTATATTAAATATAATAAATTAAAAAAAAAAAATTCATAAATCTGATGAAAATAAAATGACAGAATCAAATAAAAATTCATGTTGTAGTGATGGTACTGATACGGTACAAAATATCTTAAGTGTTCTTGATATTAGAATTCTTATTAACGAACCATTATGTACTGGTTGCGGGCTATGTGGCGAATTATGCCCTTTTGGTTTACCCAAACCAAGTGATAATGGAAAATATGAAATAAAGAATCCGGAACTCTGTACTGAATGTAGTGCTTGTCAAAGAAATTGTCCTACTAGTGCTATTATTATGCGAGAGCATGTAGGGTGCGGATGTTTGTGGAACGCGCGACAACAAGCAAAAAGCAAAGGAAACAGTTGTAATTGCTCATAAAACAAATCTAAAGTTCAAATTAGATTAAATTTGATGAGATCCATGACGCAACAACACGATAATAAATTAAAAGTAGATATTTACGTTCCTTTAGACGCATGTGCGTGCATATGGGACGATTTTATGAATCGGATGTTCGAAGTGCTTACTCCTTATATGAAAAAAATTGACTATGATACAAAAAACTTGAACTCCGAAGAAGCTCGCAAATTAAAACTACACGGAAATTGCGTCGTTATTGACGGAAAAAAGAAATTTAATACTTCCTATTTACTTAAAAAAGAATTGCCAAATTTACTTAAGGAAAAAAATTTAATGTAGATATTTATTTTGAAATAAATTTTGTGGAGGTTAAAAAAAATTAAAAAAATCAGTTTTGAAATAAGCATACCAACTAAGGGACTACAACAAGGAAAAAATTATACTGTTTACGTTAAAGATAACGCTTCATTTATCGAAACCTTAGCGATGGTTGATAAAATAGAGATGGAATCTCCTAAAGAATCTATATTCCCTATAAATGAGGGGTACATTCACAATTATCTACAACTGTTTGTAAATTTCGAAGAGAATTCTATATATGATGACGTAGGAATATATGCTTATGGTCCAGATGAAAATGAGATTATGCGTAGATTTAACCCAATTCGAGAAAACATAGAATTTAACCTGTATCCCAATAGTGTAATCCAATTACAACCAGATGTTGGGTGCTGATGAGAAAAAGTGAAAAATAGACTTGATATCGGAAATTTTAAGACATTTATTCGTAAAAAATACGGAAAAAATAACGAGTATTTCGCCCATTACTTTAAGAAATACGAATCTTAATTTTTTGGATGAAGTCTTTCAATAAATGGTAGTGAAAGATGGACAATAGGAATGCCTCCTAATATTCTACAATAAAAACATGAAATTTAT
>Ga0209977_10001254_pt1 | contig 11075 bp, 19 predicted proteins | sample SumtaG_2_FD_183113 | JGI IMG/M metagenome (GOLD analysis project Ga0209977, IMG submission 183113) | Deep subsurface microbial communities from Indian Ocean to uncover new lineages of life (NeLLi) - Sumatra_00607 metaG (SPAdes) (version 2) | ecosystem: Environmental > Aquatic > Marine > Oceanic... | reverse complement strand
ACCCGAATGGGCCGCAGGCATCATCCATTCGCTGGCGGACAAATGCGATATCAACGTAGGGTATGGCCATGGCAAAATGTCGCTTGCCGCCATCCTTGCTCTTCATTCCCTTGGGTAAGAATTTGATATGCTCGTGTGGGGTTGGTTCCTGCAAGAGTTTGACAATCTGTTTCAGCTTATCTTCGACAGTCATGCTTCCTCCTTCGCTCTCTCTTCAAGTAGCTCGATGCACTCTCTCTTCGTTTCAACGCCGACGACAATGATGTCGCTGGAGCGTGTTTCCTGTGCGAACCACAAGATGGGATTGATGGTCGTATAAGGAAATTCTTCCTGAAGGTGATTTCGCCAGATAGAGTAAGTCCGGCGATTGATGGTCCGCACTTCATCGCCAAATGGTCTGCTCATTTATTACCTATCCTTTCGATATATTCGGCGGCAGTATCGAGTCTCGCCTGCGAAACTTCATTTAGCCTGTCTCTTCGAGACAGCCATTTGATTGTTCTAATTACATTCTCCATGAAGTTGGAATAGCCACAGGACCTGCAAGACTTCCATCGCCCGAGATGAAAGTCAAATGAAAAGGACTCGCAATGAGGGCATGGCGTCCCCTTCTTGCTGGTTCCGCATTTCTTTTTGCGCTTCGCTGGTCTGTAATTTAATATAGTTTCAATGGTTGTCATTACCGCTCCCCATTTATCGGATAGCGGCTGTCAGGTGGGCCAGCCACCAGCTTGAGTCGCCGCTGTTGGGCTTCAACTTTCTTTGTGCACCGGGGACACGCCAGCGCGCCGACCCGGTTATCTTTGGTCTGGCCAACCAACCGGGAGACAGGGACCGGATAGATGTACTTCGGCTTTTCCTGCTCCCGGTATTTGCGCTTTCTACAGAAACCGCAGTGGTAGGTCAATCGCTTGTAGGCCAACTATTTCCCTCGGACCTTGAGTGCCTTGGGCCTAGTGTACTTGACGCGCTTTTCCTTGAACAACCGCTTCATCTCGTCGGCGGCCTCGGCTCCCAACTCGTGTCGGATGAGCGCGAGAAAGTTTGAGCAGTAGTGTCGGCCATGAAGTCGCACTCTCTTGCTTGAGCCAGTCACAACATGCGCTATCTCGTGCAGGATGAGAAGCTCGAAGCGCGACCAGCGCGGCATTCCAATACTGCCATTGCTACTGCCAAACGCTGACCGTCGTCGTCGGCCATCGAGCACTACAATGCCGTGCGGCTGTTTGATAAACTTGCCGCCATACGTCATCACCATCTTGCCCTTGCTGTAGGCATAGCGCGGCCAGCGAGCTTTGAACCATCGACTGCGCGTGACCTTATCGACGTAATCCTGCATTTCCTTTACGTCCGGGATTGGGGTCCCGTCCTCAAACATCAGTGCCTTCGGCAGTCGCCAGCCGTCAGGTCCCGCTTCGACGGCTGTCTTAAAATGAGAGTGAGCTTTCTCGGCATCGTAAACTTTCTGTCGCTGACTATCGCGCTTACTCACGGGTGCACCCTGCACATCCGCAGTAATGAGTCTTGGCCTTCAGCGCACGCTTGCCATCCGTCATCGAGCCATAAGGTATCTGATTCAGGAGCGACCCATTTGGACACGTCACCAACATCCAGCGTCCGCATCCGCGCTTGAATTGTGGCTTGACCTTGACCACACCTTCTCTCTGGTATCTGACCTTCCGGGACTTCACTTGACTATCCTCCTTCGCGAGAGGCAGGGCCGAATTACCCTGACACCTTATTATACCACATTCGGTATAATTCGTCAAGTCAACCTTATCTCCTGACAACCCGAGTTGACAACTTCCATGGAGTGATGTATAGTACGTTGGTACTGAAAACCATATGAAAAATTCTGACTTGGGCGAGGGTGAAGTTGTTGTTATGATTGGCGAAATCGTCAAGAGCCATGGCCTTTCTCCGTCCGAGCTTTCTCAACTCACTGGCCTCTCCCGGCCATCCTGCTACAAACTCATCGAGGGCGATATCAAGCGCATCGAGCTAAACACATTGGCGAAGCTCTGCCATGTGCTTCACGTTCCAATTCAACACCTACTTTTCTATCAACCAGTTGGCGAGCTTTCCGCGCCGGGTCAAATCGGATGATTGAGTATCGTAGAGCCGTACCGAAGTTTTGCCTACAGGCAATCCCCGCCTTCGGTATGCGTCAGTCGGGGGCATTCGTTATCCCTCCGCGCTAATGAATAAACCCGACGCCCTACGGGATTCAATCCCGTGCCGTGGAATCATGAGGATGAGAGCAGGCCCGCTCTCATCCTCAACTCTTAAAAGGTGAGGCCATGCCTGACGTGATAATGCAATCTCTGATTATCTTCTACTTCTGGATGGGGGGATGCGACCTGTTGCTGACCATCGTTGGCCTCAGATGGGGATTCACAGAAAAGAACGAAGTCATGGGTCGATTCACTGAAAACCTTTTTGTGTTCTCGGGAATCAAGATTTTCGGGACCATGTTCGCGATATGGCTGGCTTGGCGTATGTGGACCCGCTGGCCCGGATTGAAACACCGGATATTCTCGCTCCTCGTTTTCGCCGCCCTCGTAGCTCTCCAGACGTATGCCACTGTTCACAACCTCAGACGGCTTCTTGGTTACTAAAGTTATCCACAAGTACCCGAGTACCTGTGGATAACTTGTGGATAACTTTGTGGATAAAAGAACATCCGGTCCACGCCAGAAATATTGTTCCAGATAGCCAGTTGCACCACATCTATGGGTAAGGTATGATTTACATATGACTTATCCACATTTCCACACCCCCTACTCCTACTACGAGGACTCTTTTAAAAGATTCAATACTGCTTTAATGATAGAGTCTTTGTTTTAATACTTAAGTACATGGGTATTGTAGATTAAAAATTATGGGCATTCAGAATGAAGTACCTTTGAAAGATTATCTGGAAGAAGTGAGTCCCAAGAAAGAGTTGTCTAGGGGCTTTCAATCTATCCTCATCCAAATAGGTGGTGACATTCCCACACCTGAAGCAGAGTACAAGTTTCATCCAAGCCGCAAGTGGAAGTTTGACTTCGCTTGGGTAGACCATCAGGTAGCAGTTGAGCTTGAGGGGGGCGTGTACGGTAAAAATATATTCTGTCATAATTGCGGGGTGAAGCAGAGGGCAAGGAAAAAGGATGGTAGTCTCGGGAAGGCAATCAGTCTCGGGGGAGGCCACACCCGCTTTCATCGCTTTCTGTCTGACAAGGAAAAGTACAATACAGCGGCAATGATGGGTTGGATGATTCTCCGGTTTGTCCGGGAGGACATTCTTGGGGACCCGTTCGAGATGGTTGAGACAGTCAGGGTTTCACTTGCTCGCCGCAGGCACAGGGTCCCGCTCATCGAGGAAATCACTGAGAGAGAAAAGCAGGTGCTCTATCTTTCAGCCGCTGGCTTTCAGGACCCGGAGATTGCATCCCGGCTTGGCATCAGCAAGAACACGGTGCGCGGCCACAGCCAATCCATCAACAACAAGATGTGCGTGCGGACACGCGCCGGGGCAGTTACCAGAGCTTTGGCTTGGGGCTTCATGGACTACGAAGATATCCCATGGCCAGACCCTGTTGATTTGGCCGCTCTAGCCGATATCGATTAGTGGGGATTGAGCCTCGGGCTTCGGGGGAAAGCGAATCAATTCATCAACGTTCATCCCATCGAGAATTTTCACAGGATGTTCGCCAACCATTTGGGTAATAACTCCAGCGTCGTTGATTTCCCGGCAGGCTTCGCAGGCATCAGCGACGTTTCTGTTTGGCTCACTCCAGAGTCCGAGTTGAGGGATTTTGTTTTGGAAATCGAGAGGGGGAGTCCTGACGTTCTCTTGGTCGCAGAGCGCAACCCAATGAGTCGAGATGGCCAGCCACTTGTGCTCGGGTCCGGCCACGGCTTCGCCTTCAACTTGCTGGTCGATGGCAGGACTTCCCCAAGCGTTCCCGATGATTGGATAAAACCATATCTGAGTCATCTATAAGCCTCTTGGAAAAATATATGCTCACACTTTGCGCCCTGATTCCACTTCATCTTGGCCTGCTCTTCAATCATTTGCTCGGCTCCCTCAAGTCCCCATTTGTCAACCATGGCCCACGGACTCAAGTAGTGCTTCAAGCCCTTAGAGCATTCAGGGCAATTGATGAAAAAAAAGTGGCCAGTGTCATCATCGAACCAGATACCGGGCAGGGTATGAGCACTCAGCGGTCGTCCACATGGGCAATTCTGGTGTTCTGGTGGGGTATCCAAAATCGTCTCTCCGGCGTTTTCAGTCGTTTATGTGCATCAGGACACTACTCTGGCCTGCAAATCGCAGACACCTGCGTTATTTTCCGTCTGGCTCGTCCGCAAATAGCGGGAGGTCGTCATAGTTTAGCAGTTTTTTGGGAATTTCCCCCGTGGACCGCTTCAGAGCTTGGTCCCGCAGGTACTCATGGCTGATATCACTGCCCGCAAACTCTCTACCTAGCTCTCTGGCCACCATTCCAGTGGTCCCGGACCCAAAGAATGGGTCGAGCACCCGGCCTCTGGTCATCAGGTCATTGCCGTGAATGCACGGGCTTCGCCAGCTTTTCACGCGCTCAACCATCTCGCGTCCGAGCGGGTCATAAAACTTATCAACCACGGGGGCGAATGGCATCCCGCAGGCCGAACAGCAGTGGCGCGGGACACTGGCCGCAATCAGCGGCGCAACGAGCTTCGGGGGAAAGACTGCGAAGTGCTTGCCGCTGTAATTCTCACGCGGCGGATGAACCACATCAATTGGATTGCCGGATGACCTGCTAACCAACCGGGCCTCGAAGTGGTCGCAGTAGTAACCCATCTGCTTGACGAACATGAAGATGTGCTCGTGGCTGGCCGTGTGTCTCCAGCTTTCGCTTTTGAAATGAGACTTGCCTTGGTATCCCGTCCCGCGGCAGACAGTGCAATTTTTATCCGGGGCAAATTTGGTCCCGGCCTTGTCGTACACTCGATGACGTGCCACGCCCTGCTCTTCCATCTGGCGTTTGATGTGCGCTTCGCGCTTTTCCTTCACGCATGGGCATGGCTTCTGTTCCCATCTCCAGCCCTTGCGCGGTTCCGGCATTGGGTGCTTGGCCCACACTATCTCGCGCCGGAGAATCCAGCCACGTTTCTGGAGCGCAAAAGCAACCCGCCATGGGATGCCAATCATGTCGCCGTTCTGAAGCTCACTCTCCCGGCGACCGCTGTACTTCGGCTGGCCCTGCCTACTCCCGCCCGGACCATAGTCTCCGCCTGCACCCCCGGACCCGCTGTAGCTGTCACTGATGTTGAGCCAGAAAACACCGTCATCCCGGAGCACGCGTTCAATCTCGTAAGCAACGCCTAGCAGATGATTGATGTACATCTCGGCATCAGGCTCTTGGCCAAGTGCGCCTGTCCAATCACACCGGGCACTGACCCCAAAAGTTTGCGGCCAGTAAATAACCTGTTCGCCATGGTACTCGCGCAATTTGTAGTAGGGGGGGCTGGTTATAATTGCATGGAAGTATTTTTTTGGAAAGGGCAAAGCCAGAACACTCGCCCGTGCAATGACAGACATTTACTTGGCTTTGACTGTGGAGCCTGCGGGTTTCCCCACCTTGCGGGGCTTGTCTTTGAAGTTGAACACAGCTTCCTTGGAAATCAGATACTGCTTGCCGACCTTGAACGCATTCAGTCGGCCTTCTTTTATAAACTGGCGAACACGGCGCGCAGATACACCAAGCTCTTCGCCTGCTTCTATGGCCGTGAGATAACCTGTGAAGGCATTCACTTCGCGCTTCAATGCTGTTGACTTAGTTTTTGGCATCGAACCTCCATGGTGATTTGGGTAATTGTACCACAACTGGTAGACTTTAGCAAACGTAAGGAAAGCGGGGAGTCCCGGCCAGTTTACACTGACTTGGAGGCGGTGCAATGACGACACCGCGGGACCCCCCGCAAATCCACACTATAATATTGCCCCCTGATAGCTCCAAGTTTTATTGCAAGCGAGACAGGAGAGGGTTTCAGCCTCGGCATCCACAAGACACTTTTGGGCAAACTTGCATCTTGGGCACGTCTCGAAACAATACTTGATGCCCTGCACTTTGGCCACAAGCACCGGGTCATAGGCTATGCGCTTGGCGGCTTCCATGCCTTCATCTTCGTAAAACGTCTTGGGCTTGCCGTCAGGGTCCGCGTAAAAAACACGACCTTTCTTGCCAACAATCCAGAGAGTGTACAGCATTTCGCCGTCGCTGTCTGCTAGATTGGGGAACAGAACAGCAGTGATACCCAAGGCCGCTCGGCCATTGAACGAAATCGTGCCGCCGTCATTTTTTGAGAATGGGTTAGTTTTCATTATCCACCTTCGTCACCAGATACTGGCGGAACCAATAGTCGATGCCCTGCTCGACCAGTGTCTCAAGCTCGGGGGGTGCGCTGATGCTAGACCATCTCTTGTAATGCCACCAGTGCGGACGCCTGCGGTGAATGCGCTTGCGAAACGGACTGAATGCCTGCCGGACTGCCTTGAGAGTCTTGTAGGCTCCAACAAATCTGCCATTCTCATTGTAGACATCCAGATGCTTTTTGTTGCGGGCATCAAAGTCGCGCTGGATAAAGAAAAATTTCTGGACCAGCTTCACGCCCTTCACGCGCTCAAATTCGACAGCCGGGTAGCTCCGCTCTTGGCCGTGCACACGATGATAATATCGTCTGCGGTGTTCAATCATCAGGCCCTCCCGGACATGCCGCATGTTGTGATGATAGTCGGCAAATCCTGCGCTGGAAATTCGCTCGCCGCAGACCCAACAGTATCCTCGCCCATAAGATTTACCCATCGCCGCTCGCTTTCTTGAGGGTGTCTTTCCATTCAGGCCATATGGCCGCAACTTGTTTGTCGTTGCCTTCATCCCACCAGCCAAGGTCCTCGCACTGTTGATGCAATGCGTTTAATTCATTAACAGCTTCTGGCGTAAGGCCATCGAGCACAGGTTGTGGCTGTCCATAAACTGGCGACCCCAAAATCAGAACCTTTGCATCCGGGACAAGCTCGCGCCATTGGCGTTTTGCGTATTTGATGGCGTCATCCTCTGACATATAGCGTGATAGCTCGTCTCCGGGGGACCAGCTTAATGTGCCGTCAGCACCCTTGCCATCAGATTTATTCATGTCCGCCGCTTCTCGTCTTGAAAGAGTGTGAACGACATCATAATCCTTGCCTTGAAACTTGATGGTGGCATAGTAATGTGATGCGAACGAGAGGATGCCGTTGAAGCTGGTTAGATGCAAAAATGCTACGTCATCTCGCCAGTCTTTCTCAACTTCGTTATCGTCGGCGGCAAGGGCGGCAACGGCGGCAAGTGAGTCAACGTCGGCTTTTCTGCGCCTCTTAGCACGCCTCTCCAATAGCACCTTAGATTGTTTACAACTCAGGAAGCCCTTGGCCTTGAAATCGTAGTCAATCTGGATGTGCGGACTCAATCCAAGTCGCTTGCCCGTAATCCCGCAACTCCTGCACTTCACGGTGTCGTGACTGCCGAAGTATTTATTCATGATGGTCACTAAGTTTGTCTTTTCCCAATCATGCTGTTCGCTTTCCGTATCTCCATCGGGAAGCAATTCAACCCGGACAATCTCCCTCGGAAATTCGTGAGGACGCAGAGTGTCGTTGAATTTCTGGACTGTCTCAAAGGCCCACACTTCGGCCTCGGCCAGAGATTCAATGGCGACTCGGTCCTCATCCTCGCTCCATTCCCTTCCGCGCTCATCAGTGACAATCATTCTGAATTTCATGATTCTTTTTCCGGGTCAACTGGTCCATAGTACAGGACATTGCTTATGCCATGTCCATGATGCGGCTCAAGCCTAACGCACACTTGAACGCCAGCATCACTCTCGTACATTTCCGTAACGACCTTCCCCTCCCATGACTGCGCTTCGACGTGGATACGCTTGTGACCCAAGCGGGTCACTTCGGTTCTTTCGTCGCCCTGCACTATGCCTCTAAATTTTGCCATTATTTTTTTCCTCCAGTTGTTTGCAGTGCCAGCAGTGGCATTCTTCGGTTTCTCGAACGTGCTCGCTCACCTTGCATCGGGTGAGTACGGTCTGCGGGGTCCCGCGGTATTCAGTGTGTTCCTTCACGGTCCCTCGCATCTGATAAGTCCATTCTTCTTCAAGATGCTCGGCTGTCGTTTTCCAAGTGTAGACATTGCCCGCTTCATCTTCCATGATGTGGATGCGGAGCATGTCGTAGCCATATCCGCTGTAGCTGTCAACTTCCATGTCGATACGCTTGCTGACCGTGAGCGTCAGGTCCATTCGCTCTTTTACCTCGCCTTGATGAGTGCTCACGATTTCCTTTTTCTCGCCGCGCTCGTCAATTCCCTTATCCCGTCTGTAGGCCATGATGATGCTGGCGACTATTCCGGTGTAGCGCATGGCGTTGAAGCAGTCGTCATCCGTGACTGCCAGCAGGTTGTACTCGTAGTCATTCAAGTGTGCCTTGCTCTGAAGTCCACGGACCCACTCGATTGCGGCCTTGGCTTCAGCGACATTTTCTTCGGAGCCTTTTAGCGCATCCTGCGGCCTGTGCGGGAACATATTCGCTAACGCTCGGTCAGCGGTGCAGACGCCCGTGTGATTATTCTCTCTCCAAGCGGAGCGGCTGTACCAGCCGTGTTCGGTCACGAATAAACTGACGTGGCTCAAATATGCAATGGTTTCGATGAAGGGGTCGGCCTTGCTGTAACCGCTGTAGTCGTCCTCTTCGAGTGCGCCGACGCTATCGCGCAAGCGCATGAAAAGAACCAACCAGCGTGCCGGGTTTGTCGAGCCTGCGAAGTCCGCCAAGCAGTTGCGCCCGACCTGCTTCCATTCGCCATCATCATTGCAGAGAATGAAAGTGTCGTTTCGCTTGCGCTGGTGTTCGCAGTGGTCGCAGTCGGCGGGGGCATCGCGCCACTTCTCTTCAACGAGGCGGTCGGTCAGGCCCGTTTGCACAATGATGTTGCGAGCCTGAGTGTGGTCGATGCGGGCCATCAGCGTCCAGCCGCCAATCTTGGGTAGCTCGCCGCGGATGGTGACTTCATGATATTCCCGGTAGGTCCTATCCTGTCGCTTGCGCCTGATGAGGTCTGACACTTCCATCGTGGGCGCACCCACGCCCAATGCCTTGGCTTTCTTTTCAACGGTTGCGAAAGCCTTATGAAGCGAGGTCATGTTCCTCGAAGGAATTTTGGCGGTAAATTCTTCTAAAATGTTCTCGGAAACTTCAGTCACTTTTTGTTCCTCCATCGCATACTTATTATACCAGATGCGGAACAATTAGTCAAGTGTTTGAATTAGAGATATTCGCCAAAAATGAATAGCTCGTAGGCCATATCCTGCAATACAGACGGTAAATCAGACTGCTCAAGCTCACTGTTGGCTAAGATATCAGGGTGAGCATCGACCACATGCTCGGCCATCTCTTCACCGTCATCAGTCTCAAATTCGCAGTAAGGGCAATTCATGGCCTGTGCTGTCTCATCTCGATAGCGATGACCATCAGGGCCTTGGCGATAATCTTTATGCCAGCGATTGCGATATTACAGTAAAGGACCCTAGCTTGCGTGAGAGTCCTTTCACTGCTAGTGACAAGCTCGGGCAATTGCTCGATATCGTCCTCGATGCTCTTAATCGCCTTGTTCATTCTGTCGCTCATTTTGCACCATCCATCAATAGCTGTGCTTCGCCAACTCGCTCAAGAAAACCCTTGTATTCTTTCATGCAGTTTTCGCACAGGTCGGCCATGCTTCCATGCCGTTCGACCGTTCGCCAATCATGTCGATTGCGCAAATCTTGCGCCACCAGCATAATCGTCTTTTCGTCCGGCATGGTATCCCTGCGCTCTTTCAGATGGCGATAGCATTCTGCCCCATCGCACTTGACGATGACCTCAAAGTAAAGTGCTGTGCTGATACTCATTTTTCTTCATCCTTGTCTCTCAGGGGACAGTGGTACGACCCTCGTATCCTGAGTGGCCTCATGAGGCCGAATATAGTCGGGGCCATCGTTCGGGCGGCCCCGCATTTGCAGGCCCACACTTTCAAGCGCGTTGGCTTCTTCGGTTGAGCACGCTCCCAAATATGACCGCCCTCGTCCATCTCACTCACATCCGATACCATCTTTGTCGCGGTCAAACTTTGAGCGATACCATGATTGATGGGAATAAACAGGAGCGCAACCCGCGGCTCGAACCGCCGTGCAGTTGGCGAATACCTTGTTCTCGCATGGACTCACGACAACTGCCTTGGTACGTGTAGGGACGATAACAACGGGCTTCTTGGTTGGCGTTGGCGGCTTGTGTTCCGAGTCGAACAGGTTGGCGCAGGAGGTATCGGGAGGATAAGGATAAGGGACGGCGTGCCCGCTCTGGACCAAGCGCAGGTTCAAAAAACTATTATCAAACGTGACATACGCCAGCAATCTATCGTATCGGTCCCTGTCGCTCACGTCCTGCCAGAGCAAAACATCTTTTCCATCCACGAGCTTTTCCGTGAAGGAGGACGCTTCGGTGAAACCAGCCTCACCCTTTTCTGGCGTGTCAATACCAATGAGTCTGACGCTCTCGACACTACCTACGACGTGGACCTCGATTGTATCTCCATCAATGATGCGAACCACTTTGGCTTCAACAGGTTCCTTGTCTGGAATGCAGGAGTAGGGAGGCTTCGGGTCGGGCGTTAGGCTCGGGGGGACGGCGGTGGATGTGTTGGTTGGTTCAGGGGGCATATCCGTTGCCGTCGCGGTTTCCACCTGTATCGGGGCTTTGGTTGGTATGACTTCTCCCGTTGGTGTTGGGCGTGCGCACTGCGCACAGATAAAAGCGAGTGCGATTATCAATATCCACTTCAGTTTATTAGTTTTAGCCATTGTCAGCTTCCTTTCTAAATCCTTCTCGGTAGTCGTCTCGCCTACGCGCTCAAGAAAACTCTTGATTGTCGAAACTAATTTATTGAAGAAAAAATAAGGTTTTCTTCATCTTCAACCCAAATACGAATAGATTTGACAATAAAATGGTCCCCATTTCCAACTAC
>Ga0209977_10001253_pt1 | contig 11078 bp, 17 predicted proteins | sample SumtaG_2_FD_183113 | JGI IMG/M metagenome (GOLD analysis project Ga0209977, IMG submission 183113) | Deep subsurface microbial communities from Indian Ocean to uncover new lineages of life (NeLLi) - Sumatra_00607 metaG (SPAdes) (version 2) | ecosystem: Environmental > Aquatic > Marine > Oceanic... | reverse complement strand
GAGGCCAGGCGTTTCCCCACCGCCTCAAAGGACGAGGCTGGAAACGCCTGGCCTCTTTAGCCCTCCTAGTGCTCCGAAACATACCAATCGGCTTCGGGTCCTTTACTTAATTCAAAAGATATAAGAACACAGCAACAATCCCAATCACTCCCGAAAAAAAACCACGTTCCAAACTAACCAAGCAGGATATCGCGTGCGAGCATGTGCGCAGGTTTACCGCGCCATACACGCGAAATACGCGAAATACGCGTTTTTGCGCGCGTTTGAGCGCATGGTAATTTTGCGATATTTTCCATTTTTCGCACCAAAAACCGATTTTTCACCTAAATATTCGGATCCGGACACCAAACACCACACCAAAAGCATCCCAAACAGCAAAAACAGCCAAAAACCATTTTTTGACCGGGCTCCCCTCCTGGTAGTCACTATCGCCCACCACTTTCAAATTAACAACAGACACGCTTTCTACGACGAACCTGCGCTGAGCTCCACTTCAATCGGTTCCGTTGCTTTCTCCAGTGTCAAGACCTGCTTATCTCCTACAATTTCCTGTTTCGTCATTTCCCAACCGAACACTTTCACTAAATCCTTGATTCGCTCAATTTCATGTACCTGCACTTTTTCATTCATCGTTTCCCCTTTTACATATTTGCTTTGATGGTAGCGAAACATTCCTTGCAAACACGCATAACCGTTTCATCACCGATAACCATAGGACCGACACACAAATCACAAGAAATATAAACCGGTCGCGGCTCCATGGGCGCCAAGGCGGTTCCCCCGGGTTCGCCAGGCGTCTTTTCCCGCCGCTTCTGATCCTTCCAATCCTTACACCAACCCCGAGCCGTTCCCTTCGTGCACCCGCTCTCGATCGCAAACGTAAGGTAATAATGCAAATCACCCTCATCAGAAATCGGCCACAGCTCTTCTGCAACGGACACCGAAATCTTATTCTTGTGAACCGCAGCCCTTAACACCTCAGGCATTTTCAACAGATCCATCCGCCGCCGAACCGTCCCGGGTTTATAGCCGAACTTTTCGCCGATCTCTTCATACTCCATGTTGTATTTATTCAACAAGTTGGAAAAGATCGCCGCTTCTTCAAGCGGTGTCAAATTCTCCCGGGACAAATTCTCCGTTGCCCTGATGATCGCCGCTTCCTGGTCGCTCATTTCCCTGACAATCACCTCGATCGTTTTCGCATCGAGGCCACTAACAGCCAAATACCGGCGACGCCCCGCCACTATCTCATAACGCTCACCCACAGGGCGAACGATGATAGGCTGTAACAGCCCGACCTCCTCGATGCTCGCTGCGAGCTCCTCAATCTTTTCCGAGTCAACGTCCATCCGGTCAACCTCTCCGGACACGTCTATCACGTCGACCCCTAATTCACTTATCTTTCGTTTCGCTTTCTTCATGGTCTGCAACCCTCGTGATTACAATTCGATCCCCCCAAGTGTCATCGATCCGGATATACCGAACATTAAGCCAACCTTTGTCCTTAATCATCTCTTTTGGAATCGTTACACGCCACTGTCCACGCGTTTCTGTAACCATATTAATCTTATATCCCATGTATCTTATATACCACACCCCTGCAGGGGACACAACCTGCCCAGGTTTCTGTACCCACTTTCGTAGCTACTTCACCGGAGTGCACACCCACTGCACAGTATATACTTACAGTTATATATAAAAGAGATTACTAAGGAAAAATCGGGCACAAAGTGCCCCGATTTTGTCAAATCTTAGATTTCCGCGCCCACGAAACATCCAGGAACACGCAAGAATCCGGAATCACGAAAATCGATCGCGCGGAAAGCACCTTCGGCGAGGCAATTAGGAGGAAGAAAACGAAAAACGACACGAAAAACGATCAAAAGTCCGGATCAGGACTTTTTGAGAAGAACGCTCAGGACTTTTGATAAAACGCTTGACACGCAATCAAGAGTATGCGATAATGTGGTATCTATTTTCTCTGCAGGAACGTCCGTCGACCTGATCTAACCCGGGTTGTCCGGACACGATAGTCGACCCGTTCTTGCAAAACCGAATCTAAGGGAGATATTATGTCACAAACCTATTTCTTAACGCTCTTAATTTACATCCTGCTAATCGTTATAGCGGGAGGAACCTGGCTATTCCTCCGCACGCTCATCAAGAACCTCAAGGGCATTTCAAGCGACATCCAAAACACTATTGACAAGCTCGAAGCTTACAAGCAGCTCGACGCCGATCGCGGACATTAAATGGCAACATCAAACGCAAAGGATCCGCCGGCCGCTCCGAAGCGGAAACCCGGAAGCGGAGGCAAAAGAAAAGGCGCCGGCAGACCGAAGGGATCAACTCACGTCAACCCTCAATGGAAACGCGTCCGGATCTCGCTCCGGTTGCCGCAATGTATGGTTGACTGGCTAAACGACCAGGAAAGGCCTATCGGAAGAACCATCGAGGATTGCATCGAGGAACATATTACAGCCGGGTTGAACCTGGAGTGAAAGTATGCTATTCAACCACCTTACACTGTGGTATCCTAGGGCTAAAAACAGTGAAAGGGATCGATAGCACGTCGACCCCTTCCATATGACACCAGAGGCACACTCCACATGAAACTCCAGTATCCACTTCTCATAACACTCTTTTTCTCAATGGGTCAAGGGAAAAAACATTATACACAAACATCCGTTGACACCATCAGATATAACCTCGCCAAATACCACGATACAGACATCAAAAGACGTTGGGCTTTTAAATGCCTGGAATACCTCACCGCCCACGGATACATCCGAAGGCACAAAAGGCACGAAAACGACTCGCTCGGACACGTATCGCAGAAGCCATCCTTGATCATATTTACCCTTAAAGGCATGGCATGGCTCGCAAAGATGGGAATACAAGGCGCCCGTGAAATATACCGATCCATGATCCAATACCTAAACAAAGGCCATAACCGATGGCCGTCTAAACACGATTTCGATGATGGCTCATATCTGCCTGATAAACCGCATGACAGAGAGGCAATCAAAAGTTTGCTTGTGGGCATAGGTACCAGCATTTAGACGTACCGGGATCCAAAATAGCGACGGAATTTTGACACCCACCGGATGAAAGGGGAAAACTATGTCAACCGAGCCAAATCGCAAAACAGCCACCGACTCACACGAGGATCCGGACCACATAATAATCGGGCTTACCAGACAAACGAAGCGTTTCCTGCAGAACCTTACTTTCGTCAACACCTGGACGCAGTACGAAGCATTAGAGCTCATTTTTCAAGGGGTTGAGCTCGCGGATGTTTCGATTCCTTGGTTAGAACAATTCCGGGAACGCCTGGAACCGCAGCCATGAAAACCCACACCGAACTCATAGCCGATATCCACCCATCCGATCATGCCTATTGCCAAACGGCCGAAGGAAAATGTTCCCGATGCCGGCAACAAATCAAAAAGGACGAATATCCCCTTGTGCTTTGGAACAAAGATCGTGAATCCGTCTGGGTCTTCTGTGACAACTGCACGCCCGAGGTCATACATACATCATGAGCCCTACCGTTATCCTCTCAGATCAGGGCCAAGACTATATCGAATTTGACATCCTCGACAATCTCATTGTCACCGTCCGACCATCCCGCCTGCCAGGCTGGAAGGATACAAAGGTCCGGAACGCCGCTTTCCTTATCGGCGGAAGATTGGTTATCGAACTCCATAACGGCTATGCTTTCGCCCTTCCATATCCCATTACGCACATTCTTCCCTTCGGACCTTATCGGAAAAGGTTCCTGCCCGGCACGGAGGAAGGTTAATCATCCAACTTCATAACGGCTACAGCCTAGCACTCCAATATCCCATCCTGGAGATTCGCCCTGCAGGGCAATAATATCATACCTCTTGACAATCCTGGTTTTTAGATATAAAAGTGTCAAAATATTGACGCTTTGGTGTCAAAATATTGACGCTTTCCGGGTCCGACAATCTCCGGATCCCCAGGACACAACCTCATCAAACAGGAGCGATAATCATGGCCGAAATTAAATCAATGGCAGCAATCAGAGACAAATGGACCCGAGTCACTCCGGGAAGGGTAGACGATTTTAAACTCGGTGTCCAGAACCCCAAGCGCGATTGGGAAGCCGAAGCCACCGCATCCAAGGAAACGTGGAAAGCCGGTGTTGATGCAGCTGCAGCAAAAGACCTGTTTGCAAAGGGAATAGCCAAGGCCGGCACGAAGAAATGGCAGGACAAAGCCCTTAAAGTCGGTCCTGGACGATTCGCAGAAGGTGTCTATATCGCCGGCCCGGATTATGAAAAAGGATTCGCACCTTATCGCAATGCCATAGCAGCTGTCGACCTAGGGCCCCGATTCCCCCGCAGGGATCCCCGGAACCTGGAGCGCGTCAAACGCGTGGTCGACGCCCTCGTTGCTGAGAAAATCGCCTAACCCACCATCCACCCGGGATGAAAGGACAATGATATGCCACGAGATCCGCACTTCGCGCCCAAATGTCGCGAGTTGATTGAGGAACATGGCCTGATTGACTTGTTTCTAACCAATACCGGCGAACGCCCAATGGGGCAACTCTATAAACCTGCACCAACCCCGGAGGATGTAACCGAAAAGCTATCTGAGTTCCTGGAGGATCTGTTCGACGCTTTTGCAGCACTTCCGGAGCCCTAGCCACCAGCTCACCCCCGAACGCCTTAAAAGGAGATTTTACCATGGCACTCAAGAACCCATATATGGTGAAAGCGGCACCGCTCACCGCCCAGGCTACTCTGAGCATCACGGCCAAGGTTGGAGAAAGCTTGCTCATTAAACGGCTCCATTTCGGTGCACTCACTTCCGGAGGATTCGCAGAGCTGCTCATTGATAGAGTCAGTGTGGGCTTCTATTACATCGGCGACATCAACGCCAACCACCTGGAGCAGTACGAAATGACCACCCTACTCGGTAATGTTTTTGATCGACTTATCGCAAAGGGCATTATGGCCGGATATCCCGTCGCGGAAGGACAAACCTTTGAAGTCCGACCGCACACAGCCGGGACCACCGTTATCGGCACGATAACGTACGAAATCCACGATGCCGGCGATATGACTTCTGATCTGCCCAACGGCTCTACATCAAACGAATTCGTTTTTCTCAATTACGGAACGAACACAGACACAATAGCAGCCAACGCGACCGGAACCCTCGACAAAACCCGCAACCCATCCGAATATCCCGCTTTTCCATTCGGCGAATCCGTACCCCCAAATTACGCAATGGAGATCCTCGGGTTTCTGCTCATGTCCTGGAAGGATGCCCCGGGCAATCTTAACCCCAACTATGCCTACTTGAAACTGATCAAAGACAGAAACGTGCTTTTCGACGACGATCGCGCCGGCATATGCGTCCGGGAAGGAATGGGGTTTTTGACCTGGGGACCATGCCGCCAAACCAACGTCGACATCAATCTATTCCCCCAAGCCATTCTTTTTGACAGCGGCGACGAATTACTTGTCCAAATGACAGCCGGTGGAACCGAAGTCGCAGGTGATGATATTATGCTAGCAGCCGTCCAGAAGGCCACCAGATCCGCATAAGGAGGCATTATCCCATGAAATTGTTCCAGATGTTCCGCATAACCGGTGTCGCCAATGTTGTCACATTCGACGATGGTTTGAAAAGCACCGAGGTTGAAAAAAAGCGCCTTGTCTCACTCCATATTCAGATGGACGCTTATGCCGCTACGGACGATAACCAAGTCCAGGGCTGGCATGAACGATCGAAGGTGTTTGAATTGCCCGAAAAGATGTTTAACACCGAAGTGAGCACCGCCACATCTTCCACAGCCGCCGCGGTAAAAATGCCCAGCGTTCCCGTTGATTTGGATATCCCGGTAGGCGAAGGATTCAAGGTCGCTATATCTTGCGCCGCTACAGCTACAGACATTCGCGGAGCCTACGAGTACGAAATAATCGTCTAACCGAGGCACCGCAATGACAGAGCCACCGAAGGTTACCGGCTATACTCCGGAAGAAATCTTCCAGAGAATCATATCTGAAAGTCAATGGGAAGTCGACATAGATCTCGACCCTAAACTTCTCCCCTGGGTATATGTCAGCAACATAATTCAGCGAACCTTATCCCGAATGATTGCCCAGGGTCCGGACGGACCCGTCACGATCCGAGCCACCAAAGAGGGCAATATCGGCGTAGTTTCACGCGGAGGCGCCTTTGACGACTACGAACGCTTGGAATTTGCTTTCACATCAGCCAATGAAACCAAGGAATTCACATTCTCCCAACAGGTCGAACGCATCGATATCTTTACCTATGACGGAAAATGCGATTACCAGTTGACACGAGATCTCGTTAAAGCGTACGGCGATAAAATAGAGTTGTTCTCCGACTCATTCTACTCCCTCGATTTTTATACCCACCGCGTAAAGTGCACCTCAAAATCATTCGCACCCAAATCAAGCGGATCCGAGACCAGTCATGGCGCCAGTAAATTAATCGACTCCGGTGCGGACTTCGTTACGGACAACGTCGCAGTAGGCGACGTCGCATCCAATATCACCGACAACCTATACGCGAGCGTGACCGCCGTCGACGACCTCAACAACCTATCCCTTTCCGAAAATATATTTACCGCAACCGGCGCGCCCTGGGCTGCCTACTCCATCGAAGGAACCCGCGTCAAACTAATGGGCTGGTTCCGCGAAGCGGGTTAACCGTGGGAAATTCATTCATCGGCTTTCCCGTTCCCCGCGCCCGCATTGCGGATATGATAGCCGGATCCGCCCCGCCATCACAGCACAAAACCCAACATCAGGATGCCGGGTCCGATGAGCTCGACCTAACCGGACTTACCGGTGCAGGAGGCGAAGGCTTTCCGTTGCGGGGATTGTGGATCGATGATTTTAGCCTGGACCACGCCCGATACATCAAAGCATTTACCGGTAGCGCTGAGTTGACCCGAAGCCAGGACAAGCTCACCCTCAGAACCAGCGACACCCAGGACAGCAACGGTGAACTATACCGCATCATACGCCAACCCGTTCCCTTATTGACCTGGGACAAAAAACGCCACCTATTATTTCAATGTTACATCGATGTTGACGACAGATCCAATATGTATGCCTGGGTGATTGTCGGCAACGCATCCGGAGACAATTATATCGGCTTTCAGCTATGGGACTCCGATCTCGTAACGATGAACAGAAACGCAGGAGGCACGCAACAAACCGTTGTGAAGTCCTGGACTAATACCTGGATCGGCGAGGATATTGTCCTGGAGGCAATATGCTTTCCCGGAGAGAAAGTTGAGTTTTGGGTCAACCGCGTTTTGGTACACACCGAAACCGATAATGTTCCTGCAGGCACCACAGACGCCGAATATATGTTTTATGTCTATGTTGATAACAACAACACTGAAAACAACGTGCAGCTCGACTTTTCCCACATCCAATTTTTTCAAGCGGGGTGAAACATGTCTTCACTATTCTCATTTCTTGGTCGCTACTTTCCGACCTGGAGCGAGACCCGGAACAAACCCACCACGTTTGACCCGGGTGCACACAAAGCCAGCCACCAAAACGCCGGCACCGACGAAATATCCGTTGCCGCTTTAAGTGGTACTTTAGCCGACGAACAAAACGCCGGCGCCATTGGAGGAGTGATTCTCGACGACACGGCGAAGGCGGATCAAAAGATATTAGCCTATGATTCCGGCTCCGACCGTATCATCTATATAGAACCGGCGGTGCCCTGCGACTACGGGGAAAGTTCTTGGGTCCAGGTAGCACCGCAAGCGCAATCACAAAGCAAAATCCTAAGTCTCGCGGTGTTCAATGATAAACTTTACGCCGGCACCGGTGCGTTCGGACGATTATTTGAATGGAACGATGTCGATGCCTGGGTACAAGTAGCCCCTCAACTCAATGGCCAAGTAAGCATAAATGCCCTTGTAGTCTTTAATGACAAACTTTACGGATGCACCGAAACCGGCGGACGCTTATTTGAATGGAACGGAACCGATGAATGGGTTCAGAAGGCCCCGGAGCTCGACAGCCAAACCAGAATATACTCAATTGTCGTTTTTGATAACAAAATATACGCCGGTACCGGATACGGCGGACGCTTATTTGAATGGAACGATGTCGATGCCTGGGCTGAAAAGGCCCCGGAGCACAATAGCCAAACTAGAATACACGCTCTTGTAGTCTTTAATGACAAACTTTATGGAAGCACCTATCCCAGCGGACGCCTATTTGAATGGAACGATGTCGATGCCTGGGTTGAAAAGGCCCCGGAGCTCGGCGCCCAGGGCGAACTATATTCTATGGTAGTTTATAAAGACAAACTATACGCAGGAACATATTCCCACGCGCACTTGTTTGAATGGAACGATGTTGACGCCTGGGTTGAGAAAGCACCCAAGCTCTTAAACCAGTCAGAAATCCGTTCCCTCGTAGTTTACAATGACACGCTCTATGGCGGCACCGGTCTAAGCGGTTTCCTCTTTGAATGGAACGGAACCAACCTGTGGGTCCAAAAGGCAGCTGGTCTTTTAGGCCAAGACAGGATCTACTCTTTAATCACATACCACCAGAAACTCTATGGCGGTACCGGCAACACCGGCCGGCTTTTCCAACTCCATCACTGGGTGTGATACCGGATAACAATATGGTAAACTCTCTTTTACAATCACTCCCGATCATCCTCGTGATTGTGGCATGGCCCATCCGACTTGAAATCAAGCTAGCCCAGATCCAAACCGATGTTAAGTGGATCATAAACAATCATTCATGATAATCAATCCAACGAGAATCAAGAAACAACGTCAATATGCCAACCACCCTAGGTCAAGAATACTCCACGACATGGCGCGGTAACCCTCCGCACATGCTCGCACCTGATATCCCGATCTGGTACCGATTCTTAGAACAACACAGACACCAGTTTCTCAAACTATATTATGATTGTCTGCTAGGCGGCCCAACTCTAACCCGGGAACAACTCAAAGATCCCATGAAACGCATGTCCCGCGCCCTGCTCTCAAAACGAGCCGACGCCATCGCAGAAACCAACCATGAAACGTGGCTCATCGAAGTATCAGCATCCCCCGGAATGCGAGCGCTTGGCCAACTCCTCACATACCACGAGCTGTGGAAACAGGATCCCAAGCTTCCCACAACTATACGCCTGGTTCTCGTTGCCGACGCCATTGACCCCGATATCGGACCCGTTTACGCCCGCCACGAGATTTCCGTGTTTTTGGTCTAAAATCGACTCCCTCAGATCGCCCACAATCGACGATCGCACCCACCCGAATACTAACCTATGCACCGAAATCCCATCTTTCAACCTCTCATACCCTCCACCGCCATGGCGCCCATCCCTGCAATCACCCTCACCCCCCGAAAATCGACCCCCTCAGGTCCCTTGTCCCTCGACTTCTCACCCTTCCCCATGCTAAAGTGTCCCTCAGTTCACCCCAAAAAGCGCAAAAACCATGCCAGACTGGACCGCACCATTCAAGCTTCCGAAGTTCACATCAGCAGAGTTCCGGAAACTCCGTGCCGATTACATCGCAAAATACGGCTACACCTACACTTGGCCCGGGCTCTTCGATGTGATCAAATTCGGAATCGAAACACCCTTGACCCTCCAGGAGGAACGCGACTGGAAGGCCAAGCGCTGGGACCAATTCTCCGAGAACCGTCTCTATGATATTCAGCAGATGAAAAAGAAACGCAAAGAGAAATTTCTTGCGATGCTCGCCAGTCCCACACCCGAATTCTTAACTGCAGCCGGCTCTATCATGACCGCGATCGACAACGCCCAGGACGCTCTCTACACTCTGGGATCCGCCGGCATTGTGGCCATGAGATTCTCACCCCCTCAGATAGCAGCTCTCCTGGCTATCCCCACCGGCGCCGTAATGACAGCAGCAAGCGCCCTGAACCTCATCGGCATCCTTGGACCTCTTAAACTCCCCGGGAAACTTTCCAAACGCGCATACAACAAGAAAACCGGTATCGATCCGTGGTCAAAGAAGGGCAGAGTCAAATACGCCAAACACCTCTTGAAGAATTTCTCCACTCAAGCCGCTATTGTCCAAGGCCTGCAAACCACAACCGAAATCTTTGGATTCGGTATCTCGCTAGGGCCCTTAGTCGGCTTCGCCATCGATGCCGTTGCAACCCCCATCCGGATGATAATGGGTGAACCTGTTGGGGTCAAAATGCCGATACCCTCCCTCGACGATCTCAAAGCCCTCGCACACCGGTACCTGCGTGACGTCCCCATTTATCCCTATTTCGGACTCCGCACTGCAGACGCTGAGGTCTTGACGTATATGACAGCAACTTGGATATCTAATCTCGTTTTGTGGTCCGAAACCGACGACCGCCAGGACTGGGCAAACGTCCCTAACATCCACCTGCAGGAAATCAACCCGACACCCCCTACAAACCCACTGACCCTCGAGGTGATCCAGGAGGAGGGATTCGACGTCCAGGACGTTATGAATTGGCCCCACAACGGGAAACCGTGGGCACCGATGCAGGATATTGTCAACGAATATGCGGCGCCGGCCCAAGACTTTTTCAACGACTATATGCGCCTACACGATAAAGATTGGATAGGCTACATGTTCAAAACCCTTGCCTGTGACTCCACGTTTTACACGCTAGCTTGCGCCGAAGGTGAGGCCCAGGTCGAATATGATTACACCGCCGCGTCTAAAGCCGGCACAATCCTGCTTGAGAATCACCTATATCCGGATCCCCATCAGCCGGCACAAAAGATCCAAGAATTTGCCGATCGCATAGACCTCTGGGAATCCGACTCGACCAAGCCGACCCTCCGCGGTATCGTCGATTTCTGCCACCAACACGACATAATCCTCACCAGCTGGTAATGCCAGATCTGCGTACCCGGGCAGCCAGGAACCTCTCTCGAGCAGAGAAAAAAATGAATGAACAAGGAATCAGCTTATTTCAGGGATATTAAAAGAGAACTAGGGAAAAGGACCTACGACTAGCGAGGTAATCCAACTTTCATCGGGTAATCATGCAGAGTGCTAA
>Ga0209977_10001252_pt1 | contig 11078 bp, 2 predicted proteins | sample SumtaG_2_FD_183113 | JGI IMG/M metagenome (GOLD analysis project Ga0209977, IMG submission 183113) | Deep subsurface microbial communities from Indian Ocean to uncover new lineages of life (NeLLi) - Sumatra_00607 metaG (SPAdes) (version 2) | ecosystem: Environmental > Aquatic > Marine > Oceanic... | reverse complement strand
GCTACGGGTGAAGTTAGAGAAGCTGATGGCGCGGGTTCAGGTGTAGTATATAATCAAATATACAGTTATCAAGAAGGAGCATATTCAGAAGATGGAATTCAGTATAGAGCTGGATTTGATAGAAAACAAAATAAATATTACGCGGTTATACCTAATAACACACAAGATCCTATACCAGGAGAAGTTATATGGGGTAATCAAACTATGGGAATAAAAGGATATTATACAACTGTAACTATGAGTACAGATCAATCAACAAATGTTGGCGGACCAAAAGCATTGTTTGCCGCTAGCAGTGAATTTATAAATAAATAATTATGGCATTAGGAGTAGCATTAGGAGTTGCATCAAGCGTTGTCGGTGGTATACTAGGAGGTAGTAGAGCTAAAAAAGCTCAAAGAGCTGCTCAAAAAGAAGCCAAAAGACTACAAGCTCAATTAAATAGTTTAGAGGCAAATAGACAGCCTATTATAAATCCATATGAGGGAATAACAGATTTGTCTCGTATGGCAACAGATTATTCTTCTCAGTTTAGTAATCCTTACGCTAATTTATCTGTAGCTACTCAAGCTGCAGAAATGCAAATAGAACAAACAGATATAGCGTTAGCAAATACATTAGATACATTAGCTCAAACTGGTGGTGGTGCGGGTGGCGCAACAGCATTAGCTCAAGCAGCAGCCGCTAGTAAAAAACAAGTTGCAGCAAGTATAGAACAACAAGAAGCTGCTAATGAAAGAATGAGAGCTGAAGGTGAAGCTCAATTAGAGCAAAGAATTATTTCTGAAAAACAAAGAATAGAAGGTATACAGATGAGTCAAGCAGAAAAAGTACAACAAGCAGAGGCTTCAGGTAAAACCTTTATGTTTAATCAAAGAGAAAACAGAGAACAAATGAAAATTGATAGAACCGCTGCTTTATTAGATAATGCTAGACAAATGGCTGCTCAAGCTAGTGCAGATAGAACTGCTGCTTTAACCGGAATGATTGGTGGAGTTACTAGTGCATTAGGTGGATTAAACCTTGGTGGTGGTGGTAAAAATTCAGTTGTGCCAGATTTAACTGAAACTCAAGTTGATTTAGGTTTTGACTTACCGGGTTAATAAAAATTAAATAAATAAAAATGTCATATAGAAATCCAAGATATACATACGTTTCGCATGCTCCTTATTATCAGAGTTTAATAGATTCAGGCGTAAAAGCTGGTCAACAACTTGATCAAACTAAAAGAGCTAATATAGCTAAAGAAGAAGCAGAGCAAGAGCGAAAAAGAAAAATAAATGACGCTAGGGTTAACGCCGCAAGAGGCGCTAATCAAGCTTATGTAACTGCAGGTGTGCAAAGTAATACTTATGGTAATAAAACTACTAAAGGTGCTATTGGTAATTATTTTGCAAATACAGGTGCTGAAGTAGGAGATCTTACTATGAGAACTACTGGGCCTGATGCTCCTTGTGAAGCTGAAGGTAATTGTGCTGAGCTTACAAAAAGATTAGCTACATTAAGAAATGCTCCAGCTGTTATTAAAGATTTTACAGAGATGATGTTAGATCAGGTTAGTTTTGAAGACATACAAAACTTTGATGAAAATCAAGGAGGTGATTTTATTTTAGCAGCAAATATTTTAGGAAGTAAAGATCAATTTACTCCAGCATATGGATATAGTTATGATATTAAAGAAGGTATAGGTGAAGACGGTCAACCAGATGGTACTTATGATTGGGTATTTACTGTTGATAAAGAAAAAATGAGAAATCAATTTAAAAAAGATTATCCTAATAAAAGTGACGAAGAAATTCAAACTATGATTGATAACGCAACTTTTGGTGGTAAAGATAGTTTTTCTATAAACAGTGGAGGTTTAGAGCAAATGACTGCTAACGGAGGAAGTGTATTCGTACAAACACCTAGCATGTCTAAACAAATGCAGGAAATAATAACCGGAGCAGAGTTCTTAGATGGTGCAGAGTTTGATGATAAAGGAAATTTAGTTACTGGTTCTGGAACTCCAAATTTCCAAAATTTTATGAAAGATGATGAAATACAAACGAGAGTTGAAAGTGTTAATATAGTTGATGGCCAACGAATAGAATCAATAGGTCAATATAATGTAATTGATTACAACAAAGTATCTAATAAGCTAGACCCACAGATACAAACCAAAGTAGATAACTTCTTTCAACAAGAAAATCAAGGTGAAGCAACAGCTTTTTGGAATAAAGTTTTAAGTAAGCCTGAAAATATAGACGCTGCAGAAATTGAAAAAGCAATTGGCTATGATGGAGATGATCCTAAACAAATAGAACTAGCAGGTCATTTAAGTAGTTTGTGGAACTCTGAAACAAAATCATTTAAAGCTTGGGATTATAATAACCCTGAAGGTTTGTGTGGTACTCAACAGCCTTGTCCTAAAGAAGAAGCATTTGCATATTTATTTAAAAAATACGCCACAGATGAAGTGGTTGATATTATGAATAAAGAAGCTTATAGATCTGGTAGAGCATATATTGAAGAGGAAACAAAAACTATAAATCAAGACTATTCACAAGAATAAATATTATGAGTAATTTAATTTCTGGAACTCTTTACACTGTTAATGGTCAAAATTTTAATGTTCACCCTAACAGAGTAGAAGAGTTTTTACAAAAATATCCAGATGCTAAAGCGGCTAATGAGTTAAAGTCTGATAAAGAAATTTATTATACTCGTGATGGTAAAAAATTTAATGTACACTATAATCAATTAGAAAGATTTAAAAAAGATCACCCTGAAGCTAGAACTATGCAAGGCTGGCAAGATTATATTGCTGAGCAAGAAAAGCAGAAAAAAGAAATAGAGGCTTATAATAAAAAACAAGCTGATGATGCTGCAGAAAGAGATTTAAAACAACAGAAGTTAAAAGAAGAAAACGCTTTACTAGTAAAAGAACATGATACTTTAGGAGATAGAAGCTATCAAGAATTAACAAAAATATATAAGGATGCTGGAGGACCTCAGTTTTATATAAAAAGAGGTGAACAAGATACGGTTGGAAGACCCAAAATGATTGAATGGTTAAAGAAAAATAAATATAAAAATGTTGATTTTAATACTCCTTTTGATGTAGACGAATCTATAGATGAATCAAAATTAGATATACCTACACCTATAAGTGTACTAGGTGTTGAAACTAGTCAACCAACAGATAGTGAAGAAAACAAACTTGGTGATAATTTTATAGAAGATATAAATAAATATAATTCTGATATACAAAATATATTAAATAATCCTATATTAAAAGAAGATGGGAGTGTCGATTATGTTAAGACTCAAGAAGCTATTGATAATGTAGAGGCTAATATGCCTGACGGTTTTAGTGTAAGAACTGATAATATTGACTATTCTTTGTCATGGGAACAATTAAGTGAAGCTGAAAAAAGAAGATATAAAGAGATTCTAAATGAAATGGAGGCTAATGAAAACTTTGATCCAGCTGGTCCACGTGATCAATTAGTTTCAGTTAGTGAAGAAACTCAAGCAAATAGAGAAAAAAGCGACGAAGAAAAAAGAAAAATAATTTTTGATCAACTAATAAAAGAAAGAGAAGAAAAATTAGAGCAATATAAAAAAGGTGAAATAGATTTAACAACAGAAGAGTTATCTAACATAATTACTGTTGATCAGGGAATGAAAGACTACATGCAAAGATTTTTACCTGATGGAGAGCAAATGGTTGCAATGGAAGATGAAGGATTAAGTGACAATGAAAATGTTATAAATGCTATAAACTCAGCAGTTACAAACGCGGTGTCTGCTGATCCTAGATTTAGATTTATTCAAGATAATATTATAAAAGAAGTTGATACACAAGCTGAGGCCAAGTTAATAGAAATAAGAAATAAACATGGGCTAAACGAAAATATTACTCAAGAAAAACTAGAATTAGTAAAAAAAGAATTTACTGATTGGTATAATAACAGTATAAGCGAAAAACTACAGGGTAATAATTCTTTAAAAAAATTATTTAAAGAGTATGGTTTAGCTGCTAATGCTAGCTTTGAAGATTTATCTATAGATTATAAAAGATATAAAGACGATTTTTTAAGGCAAATAGACGATACGTTAGAAAGATATAAAGATGACGATAGTTTAAAAGGTAAATTTAAAAGAGGTTCTGCTTGGATTAGAGAAGCCATAGATAAACAACCTACATCTTTTAGCACATGGGGAAATGAAGTGCAAATAGCTGCTAGAAATTTTTTCTGGGGAGATGAAACAAGAGAAAGATTAGAAACTTTAACAGATGAAGTTATTGGAAACAATGGTATTACAGCTGATACTACTGTAGGAGAAGCTAAACTTTTATGGCGAGACAATCCTGAAAATGTTAATAAATTTGGAGATCAAACTTTACTTCCAGGAGTTGGTTTTGCAAATAATGATATGACTATAGGTGAGTTAATTGAAGAGTATAAAGGTAGCGTTGATGAATTAGATGAGCTTACCATGGTAGATATTAACCAAATGATGGAGGCTTATGAAGAAATGACTAAGTATAAAACATATGATTCTGGAGAAGCATTTGGTAAAAAAGGAAGTTGGGCTGGTTATTTTAAAGGCGAGCAAGGTTTACTTCCAGATATGGAATTTACTTTAGAAGGTTTTTTAGATAGAACAGCTGGTCTTATTGATCAAGCTCCTCATATGCTTCCAAGCTTGTTAGGTCAAGGTATAGTTACTGCATCAACAGTAGCCACAGTAGCTTCAGGTGGAACAGCAACCCCGGCTACAGCAATAGCTGCAAAAATAGGTGGAGGGTTTATACTTTTAGGATCTGTAATTCAAGGAGCTATGGAATATGGCGGAGTTTATATGGACGGTGTAAGAAGAGGTTTACAAGAAGAACTTAAAGAGCAAGGTATAGAAAGAGAACCTACTGCAGAAGAATATTTAGAAGCATTAAAAAACCCTGAAAAATATACATCACAAATGGCTGCTATTGGAACAGGAGCAGCAGTGACTGGAGTAGAATTTTTATCTGATTATTTAACGAGTAAATTAACAGGTAGTGTAGGCGGCGCAGTAGCTGAAACCGGAGTTGGTAAAGCTATATTAGGAAATACTTTTTCAAGATATTTAGCTAGTGTAGGAATATCTGGATTAGGTGGTTTACAAGTAAATGCTGCTCAAGAATATCTTACTGAAGGTTTTCAAGAATATTTAGGTCAAATAGCTGATAACTATATTGATAAATTTGCTCAAAATAAAGAAGTAGATAATATTTTTACCAGTAATATTAGAATGGATGAGATTGAAGAAGCAGCTAGAATGGGATATAAACAAGGTGAGTTATTTGGTAGTGTTGCTTTAGTTTCTACAGGCGTTGGTTTAAGTCAAATAAGAAAATCATATATTCAACAAGCGGAAGATATAGCGTATAATATTGATATGAGACCTGGTTCTTCAACTAGTAAAGCAGGTAGATCAGCTTTTCAAAGATTACAAAAAGCTATTGAAGATGATAATAGTTTAAGTAAATCAGAAAAAGCTAGACAAATAGAAGAATTATCTCGTATTAGGGAAGCGTCTATGTTAACTCCTTCTAATATAACTGGAACTGATAAGTTTAAATTAATGAAACTTATCATGGAGCAAAAAAGTCTGGCTAATGAAATAAAGCAAGAAAATAATTCTGATATTAGTGTTAATAAAATTAAAAGAAAAGCAGAGGTTGATAAGCAAATAAGAGATTTAATTGAGTCTGCCGATGAAAGAAGTAACACTGCTGCTATGGGATTTGCTACTGGTCAACAAACTGATCAACAACAAGATTTAGATTCTGAAAACCAAGATTCTTATTCAAAAATAGATAATTTAATAGCAGATCAAGATTTAGATTTAAACAATAGATTTGATCAAAAAAGAATATTACAATTAGCTGGTGGTACTATTCAAGCTGCTTTTGATAGACTTTATCAAAAAGGAGGTTTGTTAACAAGGGATCAATTTAAAACTAGATTAGAAAACGAATATATACAAGCTTTAACAGAGTATGACTCAGACTTAGATACTAATAATCAAGGTATAGGTCAACAAACAAGTAATTTATTTAATCTAAGAGCTAATGCGGTTGCAACTGAAAACATTAGACAACAAGGTGATACAATCAGCATGTCTGATGAAAAAGCTCCGCAAATAGGTGATACAACTCAGCAACAAGATTTTGATGCTCAAGAGCAAGAAGTAAACGTTAAAAGAGATAAAAAATATTTAGGCGGAAATGAAAAGGTGAATGAAGCGGTTGGTCCAGAAGCTAAGTCGCAAATTAAAGATGAAACCGGCCAAGAGATATTAAGTCAAGTAGGTAAAGGATCTACGGTTGCTCAAACAAGTAGTGCCATTAACAATATGTTTGGTGATTCAAAAGCTAGAGGTGGTAGAGGCTTGTGGAATATAATTGGAAATAAAATCGGTACATTTGCTAAAGGGTATAAAAACTTTGTTGACAATGTTGTTGACGCTGATTTTATTAGAGCATTACCAGCTGCATATATAAAATCATCTAAACGTTTATCTGAAATATTAGGTGTAACTAAATTAGGTAAGACTGACAAGGTTATTGAAAAAGATGGTAAAAAAACTTATAGTAGACCAGATGTATTTAGTTTAGGCGAAATAACAGACGATGTTGTACAGCAAGTAAAAGATTATTTTAAACAAAGTAATCCTACTAGATTAGGTTTGTTAAAGAAAATGAGTAGTGAGTTTGCTATGGAGTCTTTACAAGAGCTTAAAGCTGATAAAGATTTTATGCAAAAGCTACAGACCGCTTTAGGTGATACTCAAACTGCTGAAGAGTTTATGAATGATCTAGAAGCTAAAATGGATCAACGAACAGCTGAAGATACTAGTCTAGACGTAGACAGAGATACATTAGCTAAAACTATCAAAGATAAAATTACTGAAGAAAATATAGATGATATAACTCCAGAAGCTTTAACAAGAGCTATTAGAAAATTAGAAGAGTTTAGAAAAAGTAGTTTAACAGCAGGTGGTTTAAATTTAGTTGCTGAGGCAGCATTAAGAATATTAAGAGGAGCTATAAGAGGAGGTGCTTCATTAGCTCAAGCTGTTAGAGGTTTTATTAAAACTATTAAAAACGCATTAAAAAATCCTAAAATATTTACTTTAACAGCAGGTGAAAATGGTAATGCAGCTATAAACAAATTAGTTAAAAATGTTAAAACAAAGTTTGTTGCTTCTGATGGTAAGACATACACAATACAAGGACCATTAAATCCTAAAAATAAAATACATAGAGAATTTGTAAAAGATTTTATAATAAAAGAAGGTTATAAATATTTGCCTAGCGCACTTTTAAAATCTAGTTTTATAGTTGGATACGGTAGTAAATCAGATCAATTTTTCTTTACAGCAGATGAAAGAAGAGACATGTTTAACCAAATTAAATTTCCTAGACCTAAAACAAAAGCTGAAATAGAATTACGTAAAAAAATTGACATAGCTTTATTGAGTAAAAAAGATTGGTTTAAAAAATATAACGGGGAGTTTGATGGTGAAACATATCAACAATTAATAAAAGATAATTTTGAAGGAGTTGAATCTATTTTAAATAGTATGAGTGATATGGTTAAAGCTCATCCAGAAAGTATACTAGTAGTACAAGCTTTATTTAGACCATCTAGCGCGTCATCAAACCATTTTATTAGACAATTTGCTGTTCCTATTGGTAATTCACAAGCGTTTATAGATAATAATTTTGTAGGTGAAAGAGAACATGTTTGGCCTGCTAACGATGTTTCAGCGTTGATTTTTCAAGCTATACAAAACGACGCGGTTGCAGAATTAATGCCAATATTAAAAGAAAACTATTATCAAATTGGAATAACCAAAGATCAAGACGGTGTAATAATAAAAGCTCTTAAAAGTAATCAAACTCAAGAGTATATTGATTCTGTTTTAGCTGCTTTAAATAGTAAAGATACAGGATTAGCATTGTCTCCGTTAGTAAGATATTTTAATAGCTTAGTTAATGGTAATGAATATCAAGGACAAACAGGTTTTAATAGTAATTTATTAAAAGTTAAAGGTAAGACAGTAGCTTCTCAATATACCATGGAACTTGATACTAAAGATCAAAATGCCGATAATATACACTATCAAAATGAATTGACTTATTTAGTAATGACTGGAAGAATGAGTCAAAAAGATGCAGTAATAAGAATTAAAAAAGCATTAGAGTTAAACAATGCTAAAGCAGCTATGGCTGACTTAAATGCTCAAGATTTTCCAATATTAGAAAAAAGTCAAAGAGCTTTTAGTCAAAAGAAAACATTATTAAGCTCTTTAAAAGCAAGAATAAATGCTTTAAAGATTAATAAAAAGCGAAAAGGATTAAGCGCTTTTGATTTTGATGATACACTAGCGTTTACAAAAGAAAAAGTTAAATACACTTTACCTAATGGTGAAAAAGGTACATTAACCGCTGCTGAATTTGCAGTTCAATATGAAACATTGTTAGAAAAAGGAGCAGAATTTGATTATAGTGCTTTTGATAACGTAAGTCTTCAAACACAAAAAGGTCCATTAGCTGGTAAAGCATTAGAGCGTTTTGCAAAATATGGGCCAAAAGATATATTTGTAGTTACAGCTAGACCAAACGCTTCTCAACAAGCTATTAAAACTTTTTTAGACAGCATTGGATTAAATATACCTATTGACAATATTATAACATTAGAAGATGGATCACCACAAGCAAAAGCTGATTGGTTGTTAGGTAAAGCAGAACAAGGTTATAATGATTTTTATTTTGCAGATGATTCAGCTTTAAACGTACAAGTAGTAAAAGATATTTTAAGTCAAATAGATGTTAAATCTAGAGTTCAACAAGCTATAGCAGACAAAGCTACAAGATTAGATCAAGAAATGAATGAGCTAATTGAAGATGCGTCAGGTATTGGAGCTGATCAAGAGATTCTAGATGTTGAAGCTAGATTAGAAGGAAAAAGAAAAGATAAAGGATTTTTAAAAAGAATATTAAGACAATTTACTATTACAGCTTCTGCTGATGATTTTTTAGGACTTGCTTATAGTTTATTCGGTAAAGGCGAAAAAGGAACTAGACAACAGCAATGGTTTATTAATAATCTTATAGTACCTTATAATAGAGCTGAGCAAGCTTTAATATCTGCTAAAATGAATGTTGCTAAAGATTTTGCAGCATTAAAAAATAGATTTCCAAGCCTTAAAAGTAAAAACAGATTTTCAAATCCTCTAACAGAAGATGTTGGCTATAAATCTTTTAATAAATCTCAAGCAGTAAGAGTTTATTTATGGAATAAACAAGGCATGGATATTCCAGGTATATCAAAAGCTGATATTAATGGTATAGTTGCGGCTGTAGAAGCGGATGCTGAATTAAATATATTTGCCGATGAATTACAGTTGATACAAAAAGGCGCACAATATCCAGCTCCTACAGAATATTGGATAGCAGGTGATATTAAATCAGATATATTAACTAGTTTAGATACTACATTTAGAAAAGAGTTATTTACTGAATTTAATGAAAACGTAGATATTGTATTTTCTGAAAAAAATCTAAACAAATTAGAAGCTGCTTTTGGAAGCAAATATGTTGAGGCGCTAAGAGATTCTATAAAGCGTATGAAGTCTGGTACAAACAGACCTACATATACAGGAAGTGGATCTAGACAAGTTAATGAGATGATGGACTGGCTAAATGGTTCTGTAGCTGTAGCAATGTTTGTCAATATGAGATCTGGTTTACTGCAAATGTTATCTAATGTAAACTTTATAAATTGGGGTGATAATAATATATATGCAGCGTCAAAAGCTTTTGTAAGTAGAGAGTATGTACCTACTGTAATAAAACTCATGAACTCTGATTATTTAGTAAACAGACGTGATGGTTTAAAAATAAATGTTAATGAGGCAGAATTAGCAGCAGCCGCAAATAAAGGTGGATTTAAAGGTATGCTTGCTTATTTACTAGATAAAGGTTTTATACTTACTAGAATATTTGACACACTAGCAATTGCAACAGGTGGAGCTACATTTTATATAAATAGAAGAAATTCTTTATTAAATCAAATAAATCCTGAAACAGGTAAAACATATACTCAGCAAGAAGCTGAAACTAAGGCTTTTGAAGATTTTTATGATATAGCAGAAAACACACAACAGTCTAGTAATCCTAGTAAAATATCATCTCAGCAAGCTAGTTTCTTTGGTCGTGTTATATTGTCTTTCCAAAACGTAACAATGCAGTATAATAGAAAGGCGAAGAAAATGTTGCTTGATCTAGTAAATAGAAGAAGAAGACCAGGAATGACACAACGTGAAAGTGATTTAAGTAATTTATCTGGTGTTATATATTACGTCGGTATGCAAAACTTAATATTTAATTCTTTACAGCAAGCATTGTTTGCAGTAGCTTTTGGTGATGAAGAAGAAAAAGAAAGAGATAAAGTAGCTGACACTATAAATGGTATGGTTGATTCTATATTATTTGGTCTTGGTTTTGGCGGTGCTATAATTTCTACAGTTAAAAATGTAGCAAGAGAAATTTTAAGTCAAAGTGAAAGAAAATCTCCTAAGTATGAAGAAGCTATTTGGAATTTATTTGATATATCACCAGTTATAGATTCTAAAATCCGTAACATAAGAAATGGTCTTAAAACTTTTAGCTGGGATATGAAGGAAATAAAAAATAGAGGTTGGAGTTTAGATAATCCAGCTTATATAGCAATATCATCTGTAATATCTGGTTTTACTAATATTCCGCTTGATAGAGTATTTAGAAAAATAAATAATATAAGACAAGCTACAGATGAAAATGTAAGAACATTTGAAAGAATAGCTTTACTATTAGGTTGGAGTGGTTGGAACTTTGGTTTACCTTATTGGGGTAGAGAAAGTACAATAGAATTAGAAGCAGCAAATGAAGAAAAATTAAAAGAAAAATTTAAAGAGGATATTCGTAAAGCAAAAGCAAAAGGTTTTACTAAACGAGTACCTTTAACAGGTCCTAATTCAGGTAAGCCATCAGGTGTATT
>Ga0209977_10001250_pt1 | contig 11085 bp, 14 predicted proteins | sample SumtaG_2_FD_183113 | JGI IMG/M metagenome (GOLD analysis project Ga0209977, IMG submission 183113) | Deep subsurface microbial communities from Indian Ocean to uncover new lineages of life (NeLLi) - Sumatra_00607 metaG (SPAdes) (version 2) | ecosystem: Environmental > Aquatic > Marine > Oceanic... | reverse complement strand
CCCTCGACCCGGATGCCGGTAGGGAACCCGATGAGCAAAGGCTACAACGAAGTCAAAGCGATCCTGAACTCTGTGGCAAGCAAAAGGGATGTTGAGATTGTCTGGATTGAAGGGAAACCGTATGAGGTCAATCTCCGGCTGAAGCAGGGATCGCACATCCTAATCGACGATGTCGTCACCGGCAACTGGCACCGCACTTCACTCGAGGGCGCATGCTTCGGCTGTGCGGTCCTGAATAAAGTGATGAAGACCCCGTTTGTTTATGCTTCTCTCGACACGCTGGAGGAGCGACTGCTGTGGCTGGTAGATAATCCTTCGATACTTAATAATTTCCACGAAAGAATCCGCCTCTGGGTATTGCAGCATTGGCATGCGATAGATCAGGTTAGAGAATATGTCGATGCATACAAGGAGGCGCTCCAGTGAAACATATCGACATAATAATCCCGACTCGCAACCGCTGGGAAAAGTTGCAACGTTGCCTTAAATCGATTCCGCGACAGGCCCCTAGAGTTATCCTTAGTGTGATTGTGGTCTGCGACGGCGACATTGAAACAGCCCAGAGACTCATGGTCATGAGCGACGGTCTAGTGAATCGGGTCATCTTTGTCCAGGAGCACAGTGGCTCTGTCTTCTGTCGCAATCTTGTGACCCAGACCGTGGAAGATGCCTTGATATACGGGGTGGACGATATAGAGTTTATGCCGGGTTCTATTGAATTGGCGATTGAGAGATTGCGCGAATATTATCCCGATGGAGACGGCGTGGTGGGCTTTAATTACGTGGGTTCCTCCCAGAGCAAGACGGCGACATGCCTCGTGGGACAGAAGTTCCTGCTTCGATATCCGCAGCGAAAGCTGTTCTATCCGGATTATTTCCACTTCTCATGCCAAGAGATAGACCGTCTGGCGGCCAAGCTTGGCAAGCTTCATTTCGAGGAAAAGGCTGAAGTACACCACTATCATCCAGCCTGGAACCGTTCGGAAATGGACAAGACGCACGCAGAAGCCAGGGTGCATAGAGAGAGCGATTTAGGACTTTCATCGAAGCGCAAGGCGAAAGGATTGATTTGGGGCGACAATGGATAGATGCGATTATTATGTGCTAGTGCTGTTCAACATAAAGATGCCCCAGCTCAGCAACAATACCGACTCTGACTGGCTTGACTACAGGTTAGAACTCTTTCGGCGCTACACGCTCCGCTCATTGCTCAACCAGACTGATGGCTCTTTCCGCGTCTGGATGACCTGCTTGGAAGAATCGGAGAGAGTTCTTGCCCCGAAGGTTGAGGCCATGAGAGAAAAAGATCCGGCGATGGAAGCAGTCGACTTTGTGTTCGATGAAGCCTTCGCATGCTCTCGCCTAGAAGGCAACAGTAAGCCTTTATATTTTCTTAAATTGGACTCCGACGATCTTTATCATAAAAATACCATAATGAAGACCAAGGAGATTCTGGATCCCCTGGACGGCGTGTCCATGGTCATGTTCTGCGACGGATACATATACGACATCCGCACAAAGAAGATGATGACTTTCATGCAGTGGTCCCCGCCCAATATCGCCGTAAAATACGACTCAGGGACATTCGACCGTGAGAGCTTTCATAAGTACTGTATATGCAATCTGACAAAAGTACGGGGCTGGTACAAGCCGGTAATACGAAACGATCGAATGGTCTGTTGCCTGGATCACGAGATGAATCTCCATGCCGACCCGAGAAGGAAGGGGCCAGAACTTGACAAAAGAGCGGGTCAGGGCGGATTTATCCATCAGGACAAAGTGTCTGGAATACTCAGAGAATTCGGGGTGGAGTAATGAAGCTGGCATTTGTGGATATAGGGGAGCTAGGCTGGAGCCTGTATCTCAGTGCTCGTGCACGTTGGCTTAAGAGGCAGAGTCAGCCGATCCCGCTTATCGTGACGCTACCCGACAGGATGTGCCTGTATGAGGGACTGGCGAACGATATACGTGCTGTCCCGACTGATTTCAACCGCGAATTCGGTCAAGCCGTAGCGTCTTGTTTCGGTCTGGAAGGCATATCCGCCGACAGGTTAAGGAGCTATTTCAATAGAATGCTAGCACCGAATTATTTTGTGACCGATGAGATGACATTCCGCTGCAAACCGTACTGGCCGTATGCCTATAGGGACAGATTTCTGTTCGAGCCGTATCCATATAAAGTGAAGCTTTCGGGTTCCAAGGAGATACTAGTCTTTCCCCGCTGGAGGAACTCCGTAGCCAGGAACATACCGAAAAGTTTTTACATCACTCTGGTAGACATGCTCTGTGACAAATTCCAGGACTGCGTGATCAGGACAATCGGCGTGTCCAACGGCGCGTATGATATATATGAGGTAAAGAAGGGAAACTATGCGAACCGGGTGAAAGAAAACGGCGACCTTCAAAATTTCATAGACAGATGCCAGATGGCCATGGCCGCGGTGGGCGGCCAATCGGCACCACCGAAGATAAGCCTGCTTCAGGGCGTGCCGACATTCATGATAGGTCACGAAAGGGATAGGCATGTGAAAGAAGAGAATTGGATGGGTACGAAAGTAGGATTCTATGAGGTAAACAAAGAGCGATATGGAAACTTCAATTTTAATGAGTGTATTGCTAAAGCTGTTTCGTTCATCGAAGAGACTATGAAATGAAAAAATTGAGATTCGCAATAATCGGTTGCGGCATAATTGCCCAGCGCCATGCTGAGCATATTAATGCAATAGGTAAATTGCAGGCAGTTTGCGACATTAAGATAGAGAGGGCATGGAATCTTCAGGAAAAATATTGTGGCGATGAAAATGTTAAGGATGTCTTGGCTTGTTCATCCATTGACCAATTACTGAAATGTGCAAAGCGAATAGACGTAATCTCAATCTGCACTCCTAACTACCTCCATGCCGAACACACAATAAAAGCATTAAAGGCTGGCTTCCACGTTCTGTGTGAGAAGCCGATGGCGATTGACGTTGGCGACTGCAAGAGAATGATAATGGAAGCCCAGAAGGCAAACCGTTATTTGTTCGTGGTGAAACAGAATCGTTTTAATCCTCCAGTCGAGAGGATTAAGCGATTGATAGATGCAGGAATGCTGGGGAAAATATTCAGCATCCAGCTCAACTGTTTCTGGAATAGAAACTTCGATTATTACCGTGATTCGGACTGGAAGGGGACCAAGAGTATGGACGGCGGAACTCTCTTCACCCAATTCAGCCATTTCATAGATCTTCTATTTTGGATGATAGGCGATGTTGAAGAAGTTTATGCCATGAGCGATAATTTCGCGCATCGGGATGTTATCGAATTTGAAGATACGGGAGTAGTCATTCTGCGATTTTCCAATGGCGTTCTTGGCACTATCAACTACACGGTCAATTCCTACTTAAAGAATATGGAAGGCTCCCTCTCTATTTTCGGTGAGAAAGGCACGGTGAAGATCGGCGGGCAATATCTCAATGAGCTGGATTACCAGATGATAGAGGGTTACGAAATAAAGGATTTGCCCAAAGGAAACCCGCCCAATGATTATGGCAAATATATGGGTTCGATGTCGAACCACGATAAGGTCTATGAAAACGTGGTGGATGCTTTGATGAACGGAGGTGAAATAGTCGCGAACGGTATTGACGGACTCAAGACTGTCGAGATTATCAGCAAGATATATCTCCACTACTCTCAACAGGATTTAAAGAAATGAAGACTTTACTTCTTTTCCCGATGGCTGACGGGCAGACGGGTCCGGCGATAAAACACGCTTTCGAGAAGCTCGGTCATATCGTGAGCGCGGTTGATGCTAAGCTCGACTGGCAACGTTCGTATGTCGCAAGCGTTGAATTTAAGCCCGATCTCGTGTTCTGTTCGAGAACTAAGGAGCTGGCTGATAGCGTCCGCCAGATAAAGCAGACGTTTAGGAACGCTGTCATCTGCATGTGGAATGTGGACACCCGTTATTCCATCAAGGAATGGATGCATCTGTTTCCGCTTATCCAGGCCGTCGATTATCATTTTGTTGTTGAATCTAACCTTTTGGGCGAATGGCGGAAGCTGAATGAGAAGACATACTGGTTGCCACAAGGCCTTCAGGATGAGGTTTATGATAAGCCGCAAGAAATAACCGAAGAGGACAAACGGAAATATTCCTGCGACGTATCCTTTTGCGGAGGAGTGGGTGGACCGCATCATGGCGATCGGATACTATTTCTGGAGGCTATTAGGCAAGCGGGTTTTAAGTTGAATATTTGGGGAAGCGGAGGAAAGCCAAAAATCTATAACGAGGAGCACAACAAGCAGGTTGCGCAGGCGAAAATCAATCTCTGCTGTTCGGGCTGGCCCAAGAGCGAGAAATGCACATCCGTCAGGAACTACAAAATATTGGGTGCAGGAGGATTCGCTTTGGAGCTTCATAGAAAAGGGATACACGAGATATTCCCGTCAAATGTGCTAGATTGTTATGCAACCTCTCAAGGGCTCATTGAGAAAATACAATACTGGCTGAGCGACGAGCATGAGTGGGAGAGGTGGCAAATTGCTGAACGAGGTTACAGGTGGGTGCATGAGAATGCCACCTATACCCATAGGATGAGGATAGCACTCAAGCACATGAAGGGGGACCTATGCTGATATCTTATTTCTCTCCGAATGAGTTTCACAGGCTGTTCGTTCCCCACGTTAAGAGCCATGAGTTTCTGCATAACTGTTGCACTAAAGATGTCGATCTGATTTACTGCGGGAGCGCATCCCAGCTGGATAAGGCGATGACCGCAAAGCAGGAATACGGGAAACCCTTGATCTGCTGGGTCTGGGATATGCCGTATTGCTGGCAGGAATGGACAAGGAATGATGCGGAGATTCGGGGACATGCTTGGCGAGATGCAGCCATAAAAAATACGGTTTTGAATCTGCGCAAATGCGACAGGATTATAAGCGGGAGCAAATACACGCAACGGGTTCTGAAGGAAAAGTACGCCATAGAAAGCGAGCAGATTTATTTCTATATCGATACGGAAGGGCTCGACGCAATCTCACCAAACGGAAGGAACGGGCATATTATCCAGATCTCCAGATTTGCACTCAATAAACGCTTTGACGTATCAATCAAGGTAGCAAAAAATCTTGGCCGGAAACTCATCTGCGCAGGCACAGGAAGTTATGGCGGACTCAAGAGCCTGGCGGATGAATTGCATGCCGACATCGACTTTTACTGCAACAAAGATACAGAGACAGTTATAGGGCTATTGAAGAGTGCGGAGATTCTTGTTTCACCTTCTATCCATGAAGGTTGGGGCATAACTCCGATTGAAGCGCTTTACTGTGGGATTCCTGTGCTTTTGAGCGATCTGGAAGTATTCAGAGAGGTATACGGCGATAGCGTTCCCTATCATAAGAAAGACGATATTGATGATATGAGTGAAAAACTTCGCTACTTACTGGCTGATAAGCAAATCCAGAGGAAGATAGTTGAGGATTGTTGCCCGTTGATATCTGATTTTACGATACCTGAATTTATCAAAAGATGGGAAAATATAATAGAAGGGATAGGATGACAAAAGAAATAGAAGAATACTTTGCCAAATTTAATCTGACTTGGAACGATGTTAAAAACAAATTAATTGAATCAGGGCTGACAGATATAGCAAATGAAATTTCAGATTGCATACGAAATCCAGAAAAGCCGTGCCCTTTGCAAATATCATCTTTCGCCATGAGCTCGATAATATTAAAAAATGTTAAAAACGTCCTCGAAATAGGTACCAGCGCCGGGAAAAGCGCTTTTGCGCTTTCAAGATTATTTCCAAAAAGCATGATTTATACAATAGATATCGGAGAGCCTGATCCAAATTATTCAATAAGTTATAAAGGGATACAAGAAGGCCTGTCCACTGAAGAACGCAGGCTGGCATTTGAGAAAAATACGATGGCGGAAAATATTAAATTTATTGAAAGCAACAGCTTTTTTCTTCCGTCATTGGATTTACCTGAGAAGTTTGAACTTATTTTCGTTGATGGTGACCATAATTTTCCTCAAGTTGCGGGAGATATCATGTTTGCTTATAGTCGCATACGAAGTGGAGGATTTCTATTTATGCATGATTATAATATGCCTGAAAAATTCGCTAACGATGTTAAAGAAACAGTTGATTGGGTAGAGGCACGAATAAAAGAGAAGGTTATCTTTCTGCTGGGAAACACGATGCCGTCAATAGGCAAAATGGCCCTTATCGTGAAAGCGGATGGCGGTGAGGGATGAAATACTGTATTATCGCCCCTGATGTAAAATTAGGGAGGAATGTAAAGGTATTTTCTTTTGTGAATTTATACGGATGTGAAATCGGAGATAATACCAAAATTGGAGCTTTTGTTGAAATTCAAAAAAATGCTTCAGTGGGTCGCAACTGCAAAATATCATCTCATACTTTTATTTGTGAAGGCGTTCATATCGAAGACAATGTATTCATAGGACATAATGTGACTTTTATAAATAATTTATTCCCGCATGCCACAACTTCGGAAGGAAAGATGCGAACCGATGAAGATTGGGAAGTGATTCCAACTTTCATAAGAAAAGGCGCTTCGATTGGATCAAGTGCCACAATACTTGCCGGAATTACTATTGGAGAAAACGCGATTATTGGAGCTGGCACAGTCGTCACTAAAGACGTGCCGTCGTCTTTGATTGTTGCTGGAACTCCTGCTAAAGTTTTAAGAAGAGTTAAAAATAATCCTTTTAATGGAGAAAATGGATAAAATGAAAACCTATTATGTCAGTGGCACAATCGGCGATGCCTATGTGATACTCTGCAAGCTCTACGCCGTCGCCAAAAAAGAAAAAATACTATGTAGTCACCGCACAGCATATGAAGAATTAGAGCCAATCATTAGAGATATCTATTCATTGCTCCCAAATATAAACGTTCAATTCAGAAAATCCAAAAGTACAGAGGTAGAAATTTGCGGCGCCTTTCGCTTCCCAGAACAAAGAACCGAGCAGGACGAATACAATCTCTATCCAGAGTATTACCCAGAATTTGAGCTAGGAGACATTGGCCATTTCAGCCTCCCGTCGGTTTATGAGACCCTACAGATCAAAGCGGGCAGTCATGGGGACAGGAGTCTATTGCCAGAGACTATTAATAGAATTTTAAATGGATCAAGCTTGCCTATGGTCCTTATCGGGGAGAACACGAGTTTGCCGACGGAAAGTTTCAATGCAATGGATTTACGCGACAAATCCAGCGTAAAAGAAGTGGTCGGCATAATCAAAAACGGCAAACGTTTTTACGGCCCCTTGGGACTCCTCAGCTTTATAGCTGTAAGCCATAAGGTTATGTCTGAGGTATACATAAAATCGGAACTGGATGTCAATGCGATAAAATCCAGAATTGAAGCCGTCGAAGAATGGAGGAAATTCCTTATAAGAAGATGAAAGGGAAAGAGAAGATGCAAAAGAATGTTGATAAAAGAGTGTATTATTACAAAGGAATTTTGTATCCGGGATACCTTAAGCACGGCAATGCGAATGCTTTTATCATACCGTTTGCTAAACATTTCTGTAAAGGTAAAGGCTTAGATATTGGAGGGTATTTTAAGTGTACTTTCCCCGACGCCACACCGATTAATATTTTGAACAGCGATGGATTTGACGCCTACCATCTTCCGGAGGAAAAATATAATTATATATTTAGCTCCCACACACTGGAGCATCTTCATGATTACGTGGGAGTGCTTAAATATTGGAAAGAGCATTTAGAAGAAAGAGGAACGCTTTTCTTATACCTCCCCCATCCAGACATGGAATACTGGCTGCCACAAAATAATAGAAAACATCTGCATCTATTTTATCCCGAAAATATCCATAAATTATTGGAGGATTTGGGCTTCGGATATGTTTTGCACAGCGAGCGGGACCTTTATTGGTCCTTTGCGACTATAGGCATACTTTAAAGGAGAGCGTTATGGAAAATAATAAACTCATCGGACTCGTAGTGGCATGGGGTGCGCAGGATTGGATTAGACCCGCCCTCAATCAGGCTCTGGAATTCTGTGATGAAGTTATGGTCGTTGTGTCGCCCTTCGGTCCCACACTTCGGCAATACGAGGATGATACCTATAATATCTGCAAAGAATACAAAGGTATTAAACTTTTGGATTATGAACCGCCACAGGGCGTGTGTACACGACATGCGAATTGCTATATTGCAAACCATATGCTGGAACACAGCAGTCTTCGTGTGCCTGGGAATTGGATTTGGATACTGGACACGGACGAATTCTACATGGATTCGACATATAAGGAAATCAAGTCAGTTATTGATGATGGCGGATATAATTGGATAACGATAGAATCAAAATTTTTCTATATCAATATGCAGCATTATCTGGACGAGATAGGCGAGAGGATATTTAGAATAGCGGATATCAATGAAAAGTTCATTCCGACCATAAAATGGACAAACTGGGGGAAATCCAAAAATCGTTATGTCATCAGAAGAAGCAACGGAATGTTCCACTATAGCATGCTGACAAACACGAATAGGCATTGTGCAAAATGGCGAGAAAGAGATCAATCGGACAGAGCAGAATGGCACGATAGAATATATATTCACTACGATCTTGATAATGAGGAGTATTGGACAAATGAAAATCTGAAAAGATACGGAATTAAATCTCCGTGGTTCAACATAGGAGCCATATCAAACAAAGAGGGCAAGCTTTTCAAATACGAAGGTAGGCATCCGAAATTCATAGAAGAGGCTGGCCTTCATAAAATCAAAGATTTCAGAGAATTTAATAAGGCTAAAATTGGAGGCAAGGAAACATGAAAATACTGCTTCTTGCTCCGCACGCCGACGATATTGAGTTGGGATGCGGTGCGACTGTTGCAAAGTTCATTGAGGAACGGCATGACATCCTTTGGGTGATTATCGCTCCAGTTGAGACGCTGAATGCGGAACATATGTCAGTCACTATAGAACTCGGATTGGAGAAAAGCAAATGTCCATATTTCCATTTTGATGTCAGGCATATTTACGAGCGCAGGCAAGAGCTGTTGGAAAATCTCTTTGCGATTAAATCCAGCTTTAGCCCCGATATGGTAATCGGTCCTTCGCTCAATGATCTCCACCAGGATCATCGGACGGTGGCCGAGGAGATGGTGAGAGCATTTAAAAACAACTGCTCCGTGATTTGTTATGAGTTGCCCTGGAATCATATCTCGTTTGATGTTCAGCTTCTTGTAAGGCTGGAGAAGAGGCATATTGAGAAGAAATTGCAGATGGTGAGGAAATTCAAATCCCAGTTTTCCATAAGAAGTAGTTATTTTTCGGAAGAATTTGTGCGAGGATTAAGCGCCGTACGCGGGATGCAACTGGGTGCGGAATGTGCGGAGGCGTTTGAAATTGTAAGGTGGGTAATATGAGAGTGGCCATCCATCAGCCACACTATATGCCGTGGCTCGGCTATCTGCGCAAGATGGAGGAGGCGGATGTCTTTGTATATCTTGACAATGCGGACTATGAGAAGAACGGATTTCAGAATAGGAATAGAATCCTGATTGACAGAAGAGAACACTGGCTCACCGTGCCCGTGCTGACAAAAGGCAAGCTGGGGCAATCGATAAGGGGCGTCAAGGTGAATTGGGATAGCACCTGGAATATGAAGCAATATCACACTCTGCTCTATAATTATCCGAAAGAGATGAAGGGCAAAAACGGGGCTATGATGTCATTTTTCGACTGGGATGGCAAGTTGCTTGTCGACTGGTGCGTAAGATCGGTCGATTTTTTATGCCATGCTTATAAAATAAACACTAAGAGGCTATTTGAAAGCGATTTGAAAGTGAGTGAAGTTGGTACTGCGAGGCTTGTCAACATATGCAGGGAACTCGGTGCAGATACATATCTTTCCGGACCAACCGGAAGAGACTACATGAGGGAGGAGGTATTCGATGACATTGAGATCGAATACATGGATTGGAATCCAGGCACTCATCTCTCCGCCCTCCATTTTTATCTGAGGGAGGAGACTGAGGCACTTAGGAAGGAGAATTGAATGAAGCCGCTTGACATAAGAGACGTTGCCATAATAGATGCCTTCCCCATCTATAACTGTGGGAAGACTGCACTGAGTGTCGGTTGTGGCGAAGGTCGGATAGATTTTCATCTTGCAAATTTGGGATACCGCGTGTATGCGACCGATATAAAAAGACATGAGACCTGGCAGGAGATGCCTAATTTGACATTTCACCAATCGGACATTTTTGACCTGGCGAGTTTTCCCATGAAGGAAGCTCCTGTGGTAATTTGTAGCGAGGTCATGGAGCATCTAAAGGAATACAAAGGGGCTTTGAAAAATCTACTATTCCTGGCCACGGTCAGATTGATTCTCACCATACCCTTCAAAAAATCCTATTTTAGTTCAAGCCATTGCAATTTTTGGGACGACAGAGAATCGGACGAGTACAAAAATGTGAATGAATTCATCAGTCTCTGTGTGCCTTATTCTGTTTCCATATCAAAGATAAGGACAAAAGCGAAGGATGTGGAGATGGGGCAATATGAATATCTGATAACGGTGGACAAGCGGCAGAATTTTAACAAAGGACATAGAAAATGAAGATACTTATTATGGGAATCGACGGATATTTAGGTTGGCCACTGTGCTTATATCTTGCAGGCAGGGGCCATGAAGTCGGCGGCGCCGACGCTTACCTGAGAAGAAAATGGGTCTCAGAGATGGGGTCGCATTCTGCGATACCCATAAAGAGTATGTTCGAGAGGCGTAAAGCCTTCAAGGATGCGTTCGGCAAGGAACTTTGGTTTAGAAAGGGGAATTTCAGGGACTATCCGTTCGTTTGCGAATGCTTCCGAGACTTCAAGCCTGATGCGATTGTTCATCTCGGGGAAATGCCGTCAGCGCCGTATAGCATGATCGATGCGGAGCACTGTAATTTCACCATGGTGAACAATCTCGTAGGAACGCTGAATATTCTCCATGCGATGAGGGAGATTTGTCCGGAAACGCACTTGATAAAGCTGGGGACTATGGGAGAGTACGGGACGCCCAATATCGATATTCCGGAAGGATTCT